>Ga0193954_1000025_pt1 | contig 76755 bp, 79 predicted proteins | sample BB_5_MG_FD_140340 | JGI IMG/M metagenome (GOLD analysis project Ga0193954, IMG submission 140340) | Microbial mat bacterial communities from the Broadkill River, Lewes, Delaware, United States - BB_5_MG | ecosystem: Environmental > Aquatic > Freshwater > River > Microbial mats | place: USA...
AACCAGGATACGATGTAAGAAGTGAATTTAATCAAGTGAAATTTGCAAGCGATGTTACAAAACTAGAAGACTTAAAAGAGGGATTTATTCTAAGTGGAATAGTTAGAAATATCACAGATTTTGGAGCTTTTGTAGATATAGGACTAAAAAATGACGCCCTACTTCATATCTCACAAATATCTGCAAAAAGAATATTTCATCCTAGTGAAGTTTTGAGTATCAATCAAAACTTGGAAAAGATTAAAGTTGTTAGTGTTGATTTAGAGAAGCAGAGAGTTGGACTTAGTTTAAAATAAAGGGTTTACAATGAATAAAATTCCAGGATATGAAAAAAGAAAAGTAACTATTGATATATTCAAGCATTTAGCAACTATTTCCTTAGCAATTATTGCATTTACTATTACAATTTTAAAACAAACTAATTTAATTGAGAACTCAGCTAATATATTATTATTCACTGTAATAAGTCTTTTTATAGTAATAATCTTTTCCGTTTTAGCTATATTTATACTTCTAATGAATTTAGAAACTTTAAAACCATTTTCTAAAAGTCATTTTATACTAAGACTATCAATATTTATTACCATTATTTCTTTTTTTATAGGTATCTCATCATTAGTATATTTAGTTATAGACAATTTATAGAAGATGAGAAGGTGATTCTTTTACGCTATTTTGAAACTTTGCTCTCGATTTTTTTTTGCTTCTTTTCTTTAACTAAAAAGAAAAGAGAGAACTATCTAAACGAAGACTTACTTAAAAACTTCGTAATCTATCAGAAAAAAGACCATTCTTCTTAGTTCTATTATTGTAAGAATCAACTACTTCTTTATTTTCTTCATTCCGAAGTAATATTTTATTCTTTAAACTTTTACTTTTAATACTCTTCACTTTCTCAGAATATTTTTTCATAATTAAATCCTTATAAATAAATATAACATATATTTCAAATTTCTTCTATTGTTGACCTCAATCAATACAAATAAATTCAATATTAATTATAATTATCAAAAATAATTCAAAGGTCAATACATGGAATATACATTAATTCTAATCATCCACTTACTTTCAGCAATCATCTTCATAGGTTTTATCTTTGCTGATGTGATTGTTTTTCCAACAGTTAAAAATAAACTTGGGACGGAATTCCATACAAAAATGATAGAAGCGATAGTAGGACGTGGTCTTAAAATCTATCCACCAATTGTAGTACTACTTATGGGTACTGGTGGATATATGTTTTCAAAATATGTAAATAGTGAACTAGGTTACTTCGAAACTTCTATGCAAGTATTACTATGGATTAAACTGTTTTTTGTTGTCTTAATCGTTCTTGGAGTGATTTACACTATGTATTGTAAGCTTACAAAAACCCAACCTGTTGCTTTTATGAACTATTTTCATACTTATGCTTTAGTTTTAGGAATTGCAATAGTTATACTTGCAAAAATTATGTTTGTTGTTTAAATTGCTAAATTTCTATTTTCTGTAAATAATACAAATTTATTTATCTTTTGAAATCTATATTTATTATTTAATTGTATATTTTACAAAACAAAGTGCTTTATAAAATTATTTATTAACTATAAGCAAAGTTGTTTTGTATTATATTACTTGACATATGACAAGACAGGAGAAAAAATGAAGAAATTTAGTTTTATTGCATCATTACTTGCAATTTTTGTATTTACTGGGTGTGTAAGTGTCAATTTAAATGAGCTTAAAAAGCTTAATCCATTTGAAGACTTTAACAAAAAGTATACATCAGATAAAGATGTATTTATGATGATTCTTGATGCTTCAGGAAGTATGAATGACAAAGATAGATATGGTTTAATTAAAATGGATGCTGCAAAAGATATTATTAAAGATATCTCAACAAAACTAGATTCCTCAAAAACAAATGCAGGTTTAGTAACATTTGCAAATGGGTGTTATAGTTCAAAATTATTAGTAGAACCTAGTAATAACGACTTTAATAAAATTGTAAGAAGAACACAAACTATTCAAGCAAATGGAAAAACACCTTTAGCTGCAGCTATTAAAAAAACTGGTGAAATCATGGAGAATATTGATAAAAAAATCAATATTGTAATTCTTAGTGATGGAGAAGAATCTTGTGGGGGAAATCCTGTATATGAAGCAAATAGACTAAAAAATATATTTGGTGATAGATTAAATATATTTGTTATTGGATACTCAGTTAATTCAACAATTGAATATCAATTAAAACAATTAGTTGCAGGAAAAGGTGTATATTTTGCAGCAGAAGATGGTAATAAATTAAATGATATTCTTGATAAAATTACAGATGAACTAAAAATTAAAAATGACAACTGGATATCTGGTGTTTATTCATTTAAAATAAATTTTAATTCAGGTTCAAGTTATGTAAAAAAACAATATTATCCTCAAATCAAAGAGTTATCTACATATTTAAAAAACAATAATTATAAAGTCGAGATACAAGGGCATACAGATTCAGTAGGAAAAGAGAAATATAATCAACAATTATCTGAAAAGAGAGCAGCTTCAGTTAGAAAAGAGATATTAAAGCAAGGAATAAACGCAAATAGAGTTTATGCTGTAGGTTATGGAGAATTAGCTCCAATTGCATCTAATAAAACTAAAAATGGTAAATTCCAAAATAGAAGAGTTGAAGCACATATAATTAAAGCTGGTGGATTAAATGTAGACTTAATCAATAATGCAAACTTTGCTAAGCCGATTGATGTAAGATATGCAGAAAAAAACTCTTTTGTTGGTTACTATAAACAACTTGATAAAAATAGATCTTATAATCAGTATCACTCATATATTAAACTTTATGCTAATAATACTGCCTATTCTGCAGAATTTGTTGATGGAAGAGCAATAAGATCTAACGATATTAGTTGGGAATATAATAGAAATTCTCAAAGACTATTTATGGACTGGAAAAATGGTGGAGAAGATAATGGAAAAATTAATGGAAATACAAATCATTTTAATTCAGTAGGATTATGGTCAAATGGCCAAAAATCTTATAAAGAATTTATTAGAATTTCCAAAGAAGAAATTGATTGCATGGATAGTAATGGAAAATACATCAATAATAGATGTTCAAGATAAAGTAATAAAACTAGAGAAAAGATTCTCTAGTTTTTAAAAGCAATTGCATCTACTTCAACTAAAACATTTTTAGGTAAAGTTTTTACTGCAACTGTTGCACGAGATGGTGCAGTTTCAGCTTTAAAGTATTGTGCATAAATTTCATTAAAAGCTACAAAATTATCCATATCTGATAAATAACATGTAGTTTTTAAAACATTTTCATAAGAACTTCCAGCCTCTTCTAATACTGCTTTTAAATTATCCATAACAACTTTTGATTGTTCTTTAATTCCACCTTCTACAATTTCCATAGTTTCAGGATTAAGTGCAATTTGCCCTGATGTAAATACTAAATTTGCTAATGCTGTTGCTTGATTATAAGGTCCAATTGCATCTGGAGCTTTATTTGTTGATATAATTTCTTTCATTTATTATTCCTTTTATATAATATTTAAACTATTTATTTTCTACTGGAAAAAATAGTTCAAAATCTTTTTTTATATGACAAAGTGTTTCTTGATTTGCTAGCTTAAACCCTTTATATTCTATTGCAGAAATAACTACTGCTTTGGAGTAAGAAAGAACACTTTCATCTTCTATGTATTCATTTACATCCATCCACTTTGCTTCTAAAATTTCTTTTGTATCTTCAATATTTATTTCACTTGATTTTGCATTTGCAATACATAATATATATAAATTTGATTTATGAAATTGATGTGGATAAAAATGTCCTAAGCTAATAATTGAATCAAATTCTACATCAATTCCAGTTTCTTCTTTTACTTCTCTAACAACTGCTGTAGAAATCATCTCACCATTATCAATATGTCCACCTGGTAGTTTAAATCCTATGTTTGATATTCGCTCTTTTATTACTAATAATTCATTTTTTTCATTTATTACAACTGCACCTACTCCTAAAGTGTGGTTTGCTGCTGTTGGAATTATTGCATCTTTAATTAATCTTTTTACAACTAATACATATTTTTCATCACAAGAGTGGAAGAAAAAACCTTTTCTTATTGCAATGGGAATAAAATCTGAACGTTTTATATCAATATATATCCAGATAACATTTCTCTTATTTTCTGTATTTTCTATTAGATAATCTAAATTTACCTCAAACTCTTCTTTTGAATCTGGAAGAGATGATTGTTCTATCGTAATTCCATTATAAGGGTCTAAAATAGTTTTAAAACATCCTATCTCTTCTATACTTGTATTATTCATTACTTTACCTTTGTACTTAACAATAAAAATAATACCTAATATACAATTAAATCTATCAAAGTATACGAAATAATAAGCATAATAATACCAATAGAAATATCCAAAATTTTCCAAGTTATTGGTTTTTTAAATAACGGTATTAAAAGCCTAGCTCCATATCCTAAAGATATAAACCAAAGTGATGAACCAGAAATCGCTCCTAGTAAAAAATATAATTTTAAATCATCATTTAAGTTTGCACCAATTCCACCAATTAGAAGTATAGTATCTAAGTATGTATGGGGATTTAGAAAAGTAAAAACTAAAAGCATTGATATCACTTTCCCTAAAGGATTAGTTTTGACTTGGTCATCAATTTGAATACTTTCGTTTTTTAATGCTGATTTAAAAGATAAAAAAGCATAAAAAGTTAAAAATACTATTCCAAAAATTGCAATACTATTTATTAAAAGCTGATTTCCTTTAATAAAGAAACCAAGTCCTAATACACCAGCAGAGATTAAAAGAGTATCAAATAAAATACATAAAGTAACAGCAATACCAACATACTGTCTTAATAATCCAAGTTTTAAAATATATGCATTTTGAGCACCAATTGCTACAATCAAAGAGAAGGTAACAACAAAACCTTTTATATATATATCAAGCACCCATATATCCTTTCGCAAGATGTACAATACCACTTATTATAAATTGAACAGCAATAGCTCCAACAATTAATCCCATAAGTTTAGTGATAATATTCTGTCCAGTGATTCCTAAGTATTTTTTAATATAAATAGAGTTTTTTAGAACAAAATAAAAAACTAAAGCATTTAAACAAAATGCTAAAGAAATAGAAAATAAATCTACAAAAGTATTCGCTTGATGTTTAAAAATAATAATAGTAGTAAACAATCCAGTACCAAAAGCAATAGGAATTCCAATAGGAATAATTGCTAGTTCTGAATAATCTTCTTTTTCTTCATTATTAGTTTTTTCTTTTTTTACGCCATTTACCATAGAAATCGCCATTAAAATAAGAATAATTCCACCCATAACTTTTAATGAATTTTCATCTATTCCAAAAACTTTTAAAATAAATTCTCCACTGATTAGTACCACAAAAAAGGCAATTATAATTGTTAAAGTTGATTTAAAAGCAACTTGAGATATTTGAGTTTTTGTGATATTTGTACTTAATAAAGACAAGGCAATAGCACTTATACCAATAGGATCCATAATGGCAAAAAATGTTATTGATTGTTGTAAAAAGTTTGAAATGAGTTCCACTTAACTCATTCCACCCTTGGAGGCCATTTTCTTCTCTAACCTATGTCCAATATAACTTAATATAGAAGTAATACATAAATATAATAATGCAATTACAATCCATGTTTCAAAAGGAGAAAATGTATTTGCAACTATCTCTTTTCCAACCTTTGTTAAATCTGTAATAGAAATTACAGATACTAAAGAAGAATCTTTTACAAGTGCAATAGTTTCACCAACTAATGTTGGTAAAGCTCTTTTAAAAGCTTGAGGTAAAATAATATATCTCATAGCTTGAAAGTTTGAAATACCAAGCGATTTAGCAGCTTCAAGTTGCCCTTTATCAATTGATTGAATAGCACCTCTTAAAATCTCTGCCATATATGCACCAAAGAAAATTCCAAGTGATAATATACCCGCAACAAATCTTTCAAGTTCAAATATATTTGCAACTATAAAATAGAATAAAAATATTTGAACAAGCAGAGGAGTTCCTCTGATAATTGTAATATAAACAGTTGCTATATCTCTTAAGAAAACCATTGAAGATAGTTTCATAAGTGCTACTATTATACCAATGATTAAAGTAAGAATCATTGCAAAAAATGAAATTTTTAACGTTATCCAAAGTCCTGATAATACAGGTCCTGCTTTCATTTCAGATTTTGAAGCAATTACATCACCTTCATAAATATCTTCACCAACTGTATAATCAAATAGAAAACTACTATCTAAATTCTCAACTTCTACTTTTTCATCACCTTGGATAAAGTATTTATTGTCTTCGAATACTAGTTTTCCATCTACTGGAGATTCTATGTTTGCAGTTTCTTCATATGCAAAATATTTTGGAACACTATTCCATTTCCAAACATAATTCATATTTGCAGCTGCTGCATAAAAGAAGTAACCTACAGCTACGAAAAACATTACGGCAATAAAATGCCCTAATGTTTTATTTTCTGCTAATGATTGTCTCTTAGCCATGTGTTATTGAACTCTTTTTAGCCAAGAAGTATCTCTTAACCATTTTTCATTTAATTTTTCATGGAAATCTACAACTTTATCACCCTTAATTTGTCTTAAGAAGTTATTTAACCAGTTTAAGAAATCAGGATCACCTTTTCTAATTGCCCAACCAAGAGGTTCATAAGTTAATGGTGTATCTAAATGAACTAATTTATCTTTACCTTTATCACTCATAAATAAGATATTATAAGGTTGATCATAAACCATTGCATCTGCTTTACCATTTAAAACTTCAGAAGCTGCATCTGATTCTGTTTCAAAAGTAATGATTTTCGCTTTTTTGAAGAATTTTTTAGTAGCAATTTCACCTGTAACACCTAATTTAGTTACAACTGTATATTCTGGTTTATCTAAATCTTTTGCAGACTTGATTTTTCCAGCTAATTCTTTTCTAATCATCATTGTTTGACCAACAACAACATATGGGTCTGCAAAGTTAATTTTTAAGTTTCTTTGTTGAGTAATAGTCATACCTGACATAATAATATCAAATTTATTAGTAAGTAATCCTGCAATAATTCCATCCCATGAAGTAGGAACAAGCTTTAACTTAACTCCCATCTCTTTTGCCATTTTCTTAGCCATATCTACATCATAACCTATGATTCGACCTTTTTTGTCTTTCATTTCAAAAGGCATGTAACCAGGTTCCATACCAACTCTTAATTCACCTCTTTGTAAGATTTGATTTAATGTAGATTTTTTCCACAACTCAATATCATCTGCAAATGAATTTACAGAGAATAATGTACTAATAGCAAAAATTGCTACTAAAAACTTTTTTACTAAATTTTTCATGTGTTTCCTTTTTTTAAGATTGATTAGTGTGTTAAAATTTCTTTTAAGAACTTTTGAGCTCTTTCGCTTTTTGGATTATTGAAAAACTCTTCTGGAGAATTTTCTTCAACAATAGTTCCATGATCCATAAATACTATTCTATCACCAACTTCTTTTGCAAAACCCATTTCATGAGTAACACAAACAATAGTAAAGTTTTCTTGAGCTAAATCTTTCATTACAGATAATACATCTCCAATAGTTTCAGGATCGAGTGCAGACGTTGGCTCATCAAAAAGAATAACTTTTGGTTTCATAGCTAAAGATCTTGCTATTGCAACTCTTTGTTTTTGACCACCTGATAAATCTCCTGGATAAGAATCAGCTTTATCTGAAAGTTTAACTTTTTCAAGTAATTCTCTTCCAATTTCAATAGCTTCAGCTTTTGATCTTTTCTTCACTAGATTTTGAGCAAGAGTAATATTTTCCAAAATAGTTAAATGAGGGAAAAGGTTAAAATGTTGGAAAACCATTCCAACTTCACTTCTAATTTCTTTTAAATTCTTTTTACTAGCATGAATATCAATATTATCAACTAAAATAGTACCACTGTCAATATCTTCAAGTCCATTAATACATCTAATTAATGTAGATTTACCAGAACCTGAAGGTCCACAAACTACAACAATCTCACCTTTTTTTACAGAAAAATCAATATTTTTAAGCACATGAAAATCATCATAATACTTATCAATTTTATTCATAGAAATTATATTTTCACCCATTAAGTCTCTTTGTTTAATTTTAAATTTTCATCTTATTATAGATTTATTTAATATATCATTAATATGTTATTTCTCTATAATAAATATACAATTAATAGTTTATCAAATTTTTGATACAATTCCAAGCTAAAATGGAGATAAAATGAACAAATACAAAATTTTTGAATATAGAGCGGATATATTACTATTAACAGTAGCGATTGCTTGGGGTGTTACTTTCTTAATGGTACAAGAAGCTATTGATTCAACTCCAGTTTACTCATTTTTATTCTTTAGATTTGGACTTGCAAGTATTTTAATGTTTTTTATCGCATATAAATATTTAAAAGAGATAAATAAAAAAACTATTCTAGTTGGAATGTTATTAGGTACTTTTCTATTTTCAGCTTTTGCAACACAAACCTTTGGCTTAAGTTACACAAAAAGTTCTATCGTTGCTTTTATCACAGGACTTAATGTAATTTGTGTTCCTTTTTTAGCCTATTTTATATTTAAAGACCATGTAAGAAGAAATGTTTTTATTGCTTCACTTATTGCTGTTGTTGGTTTATACATGCTTACTATGTCTGGTAAACTTACTTTAGGTTACGGAGAATTTTTAACACTTATTTGTGCTTTTCTTTTTGCATTACATATAATTTTTACAGGTAAATATTCAAAAGAAGTTAATGTATATCTATTAGTATTATTCCAATTAATCACAGTAACAATTTTATCCCTTATTTTTTCGTTAAGCCTTGATGCTACGACTTTTGATTTAAATTATGACTATACTTTTTTTAAAGCAGTAATAGTAACAGCAGTATTTGCAACAGTTTATGCTTTTTTAATACAAACATATATGCAACAATTTACAACTGCAACTAAAACAGCAGTTATATTTACAATGGAGCCTGTTAGTGCTGCAATTTATGGATATGTAGCTGGTGGAGAGATACTTACAAGTACTCAAATTACCGGTGCAGTTTTAATTATTCTTGCTACGTTAATAGCAGAGTTACAATTTAAGAAAAAAACATAGGTAAAACTTGCTCTTTTAATGCTACTTTTAATAGATAACATTGTTATACATATTATTTAGGAGCATTAAATGAGTAAATTTCTATATATCACTGACCAACTTGAGCATAAAGAACATAGTTTTATTGGCCCACTTTTTGAAAAATATCTAACTGCACACTATAAAATAAATATTGTCTACTTTTCTAAAACTAAAAACACTTTTGAAAGTTATGATAATAAGTTTATTATTCCACATGATGAAAAAATAGATACTTTATCAGTATTAGAAAGAAATGGAGTAAGTCTTGGAGACTACGATTTTGTAGCAGTAAGAAACGATACTGATATTTTAAAAGAAGTTATACAAAAAAGAGCTCTTTTTAACTATAAAGTTGCATTTAGATTGTCTTACCCAAAAAGAATTGCAAAACTTCAAAAAGATGAAGCAAACAATAAAAAGAGTTTCTTAGATGTTATTAACAACAAAATTAAATTATATGGAGAAACAAGCCTTATAAATGATTGCGATATTTTCTTACCAACATCTAGAAAAATGAGAGATGATTATCTAAAAAATGTTAAGACTAGAACCTTTGTTATTCCATCAGGAATTGATCCAGAAGTTATGACAAAAAACATTCAACATGAAGGTGTAGAAAAAAGATTTTTCTATGCAGGAACACTAGATAAACTAAGAGAATTTGAAACTATTTTAGATGCCTTTAGTGAATTATCTGATGGAACATATAAGATTATGATTTCTTCAAAAGATCCTGGATATACTCAAAAATTAGTTGAAAAGTATTCAAATATTAAGGAACATATTGAAGTATATGATGCTAAAACAAAAGAGGAACTTTTAGCTCTTATTGCAAAAGCAGATATTGGCCTTGCACTATTACCTGATATTGAGTTATTTAATTCTTCAACACCAATGAAAGTTCTAGATTATTATTCATCGGCAGTTCCATGTATTATGACACAGAATGAAAATAATGAATCAATTTTTGAAAAAGATACAAGTGCATGGATGTGTGATTTTTCAAAAGAAGCTATTAAAGAAAAACTTGACTATATATTAGGTTTAACAAAGGATGAAGTTACACAAGTTGGACTTCAAGGACAAGCAAGACTTCTTGCAGTTAGAAATTATAAACGAATAGCTGATGATTTGGCACATCAGTTAAATATTTTATAGGAGGACTTACCTCTTATAGTTATCCTTTTTTAAAAACTTTTACAATATAGGACAATTTATATCCTATATTGATTTAAATCAAGACAATAATTGTCCTATTTAATTATAATTCTCTTAGAAATTCAAAAAAAGGATAAAAATAAAAAGATCTTTCAAATCTATTTTGTTTTCGTTATTAATATTTACTTCAGCACATGCTGGAGACAAGTTTGCTAATCTTACTGAAGATTATCTAACTAATAACGCTTCATTAAATGTAAGAACGGTTATTGCTAAAGATTCTAATACTTCATTAAAAGTTTTAGAAATCTTATCACACGACAGTAATAAACAAGTAAGACAATATGCAAAAAACAATTTAAAATAATCAATATAATACAGTAGGTTAGTTTCTCCCTTCCTACTGTATTTTCTACAATTTGACCTAAATCACAACTGCTATACAAATTTTTTGATATTATTTTCAAATCCCAATAAAGAGTAATTTATGAAAAAATTCTTCAAACAGTTTAAAAAAGTAAATTCGGAACCTATAGAAAAAGCAAATATTATATGGTCATGGATAGCATCTTTTTTAGGAATATTAGCAATTTCATATTTTCACCAAGATGTATTAAATGATAAAGACTTAACATTAGTAATTGCATCATTTGGTGCTAGTGCTGTATTAATTTATGGAGCAGTAAACTCTCCGCTTGCTCAACCTAGAAACTTAGTAGGGGGACATATTTTATCTGCAATTATTGGTGTAGCTTCATTTAGAATATTTAATGGAAATATTTTATTTTGTTCAGCTTTTGCAGTTGCAACTGCTATTTTAGTTATGCAATTAACTCTTACTTTACATCCCCCAGGAGGGGCAACTGCTTTAATAGCAGTAATTGGAAGTGAACAAATCCATGAATTAGGCTTTTTATATGTATTAGTTCCAGTTGCTTCTGGATCCTTGATATTATTATTAATTGCACTACTTGTAAATAATATACCTAAACATAGATCATATCCATTATCTTTAAAAGAATTTAGAGAAAAATATTTAAGTGATGATTAAAAAAAATTTTTATCCCAAGAAATCACAGCCCAATAAGCAAAATCTTTTTCTTCTTTTTTCTTCTCATCTATTGAGTCATAATAAGCTTCTAATCTACTAATCTCATTTTTACTTAAACCATCTATACTCCAAGAAACACTTTCTATGAACTTCTCTTTTGAAGTATAAATAGTACTTCTTCCCTCACTTTGTATAAAATTAACACTTGCATTTATTCCAAGAGAATATAAAATATTAACTACATAAATATAATCAGGTTTTCTAATAATATCTCTTTGTAAAACTTCTAGAATCTCTTCACTTACAAAAGAGCCACCTTTTTTATATGTGATAACTACTTTTTTATTAGCCTTTTCATTTAGTTTTAATAAAGCTTCTTTCATATTCTTTACTTCCATAGAACGAGATGCTATTACTAAATCACAATTAGATACCTCATCCCATGAATCGTACCAAGATTTATTTATAATATTTATATTTTCTATTTTTTCTTTCTTTGCATTTTCTTGAAGTATTTCTAACATTACAGGTGAGTAATCTAAACTATTTACTTCGTTTACACTTTTTGCAAGTCTAAGTGATAAATTTCCAACTCCACAACCAACATCTAAAACACTATTTATATCAGTTAAATCAAGTAAGTTTAAAAACTGCTCATTATAAATTGACTTATGAACTTTTTTATTCATAAAAGGTGCTTTTTCATTCCAAGCATCTTTTCCTTTTGCTTTAAAAGAAGTAAGTTTTTTTTGTTCTACATAAAGTTTATTAAAATCAATATCTTCATATTTCATAACTAATCTTTTTTAACCCAAACTTTAAATTTCCAAGAAGGAGACTTAATTTTTCCATGCTCTAGTATTTCATCATATGATTTTTCTTCTAGTAAATCCCAAGTTGAAAAATCAATAGGTTTTAAAAAGGCATCTGCAACACCTTCGAAATCTACTTCAGATAAGTACATTTTATCAACATAAGGGAATAGTGTTTCATATATATTAGCACCACCAATTATAAATAACTCTTCTTCAGCAGACTCTCTTGCAAAGTTAAATGCCTCTTGAACATCAGAAAAAGTATGTACACCTTCATTCTCAAAGCCAGAATTTGATAATACAAGTGATGTTCTATTTGGAAGTGGTTTTCCAATACTCTCAAAAGTTTTTCTTCCCATTAAAATATGATGACCACTTGTAATAGTTTTAAAGTTTTTAAAATCTTCACTTATATGCCATAACATTTCATTGTTTAAACCTATTTCCCAATTTTTACCATATGCTACTATCATTGAAATTTTCATCTCTTATCCTTATACTGCCATTTGGGCTTTGATACCCTCATGCGATTTATATCCAACTAATTCAAAATCTTCCATTTTAAAATCTTCAATGTTTTTAACATCTGGATTTATTTTCATAGTAGGTTTAGAAAAAGGTTCTCTAGAAAGTTGTAGGTTTACTTGATCGTAATGGTTTGAGTATATATGTGCATCACCAAATGTATGTACAAAATCTCCCACTTCTAAATCACAAACTTGTGCAATCATCATAGTTAATAATGCATAAGAAGCAATATTAAACGGTACTCCTAAAAATGTATCTGCACTTCTTTGGTATAACTGACAAGATAATTTTCCTTCTGCCACATAAAATTGAAAGAATGTATGACAAGGTGGTAATGCCATTTTTTCTAATTCACCTACATTCCAAGCTGACAATATTAAACGTCTTGAATCTGGGTTTGTTTTGATTTGATTAATTAGTTCTGCTAATTGATCAACACTCTTTCCATCAGTACCTTTCCAAGAACGCCATTGAGCTCCATATACAGGACCTAATTCTTTTATTGTATCAGTATTAACATAACCTAAATCTTTACCTTGTGCATTTGCGTTTGCAGTCCATACAGTTTTTTTATCCGTCAAGTTTTCTCTTTTATCACCAAAGTTAATTTCAGCAAGTCTTCTTTCATCTGTACTTCCCTCAATAAACCATAATAACTCAGAAATTATTGCTTTTAAGTGTGTCTTTTTTGTAGTCACAAGTGGAAAGCCTTCACTTAAATCAAATCTCATTTGGTATCCAAATACAGATGTAGTTCCCGTACCTGTTCTATCTTCTTTTTTAACACCATTTTTTAAAATGTGGTCTAATAAATCTAAATATTGTTTCAATTACTTTCCTTCTTCATATACTCATAAAGATATAAGTATTCTCTTAATTCATTTAAACTTGTTTTTTGTAAACCAGCTTCAATCCATTGTTTTATTTCATCAGGAAGTTCCAAAGGTTTTACAAGTTCTTCTTTTTTTGATTTTGGTATTTTACCATGTTCTTCCAATAATTTCACATCAATTTTCTCTTTAAACTCTTCTTTTATATCTTTACATAGATTTATAAACTCTTTTCCATATTTTTCGAACTTTACAAGCCCTACTCCATTTACTTTTAACATCTCTTCTTTTGTCGTTGGAAGTTTCAAACTAAACTCTTTTAGACTTTTATCTCCAAATATTACATAAGCAGGAACTTCATGTTTTAGTGCTATTTGCCTTCGTAAATTTCTAAACTTTTCATATAGTTCTTCATCAAAAGATAGAACCTCCGCATACTCTTCTTGTTTTACAGTAATTCCAAGTTTATCACTATCAATTAAAAGCTTTTCATCACCTTTTAATATCTTCATTCCTAGATTGTCTATTTTAAGAACTCTAAATTCTCCTAAAATAAGTGCTTGCATATCTATTAGTTTATCAGCAATTGCTAGCCATTCATTTTTACTCTTATTAGCCCCCAAACCATATACTTTTAGTTTATCATGACCAAACTCTAAAAGTTTTTGATTTTTTGAGCCTCTTAAAATATCTATAATATGATTTGTTCCGAACCTTTGCTGGCTTCTATAAACTGCAGATAAAAACTTTTGAGCATCCACACTTACATCTACTTGGTTTACTTCACCTTTAGTACAATTATCACATAAGATTTCACAAGCAGGAATATCATCTTCAAAATACGATGCAATGATTTGATGTCTGCAATTATTAGAAACACAATATCTATACATAAACTCCAACTTATCAAGTCCAGTTTGTTTATATGAATCATCTATAGAGTCTTCTATTTGTATCTTTCTTTTTACCTCATCACCTTTTGAATAAAGTAAATATACATAAGACATAAGACCATCTCTTCCCGCTCGTCCAATTTCTTGATAATAATTCTCTAATGTTTTAGGTAAGCTTGTATGTATAACAAACCTAATATTTGATTTATCAATCCCCATACCAAAAGCAATAGTTGCTACTACAATATCTACGTTCTCATATACAAAGTCATTAAAAACTTCATCTTTAGTCTGCGCACTTAATCCTGCATGATAAGCTTTTGATTTATAACCATTATCACTCAAGAATTTAGCCGTTGATTCTGCTTCTTTTCTAGTAAAGGTATATATGATTCCACACAATCCTTTGTGTGATTTTAAAAAGTTTAGTATTTGGCTCTTTCCATTTGAAATACGAGGTTCCACTTTTATCTCTAAATTATCTCTTAATGTTTTTGCTCTAAAGTGTTTTGCATCTACTAAATTTAAACTCTGTGATATATCAACTTCTACTTTTTTTGTAGCAGTTGCTGTAAATGCAGCGATACTAACTTCTGGAAAAAATTGTTTTAATCTATTTAAGTTTCTATATTCAGCCCTAAACTCATGACCCCATCCAGATACACAATGAGCTTCATCTATTACAAAATAGTTAATATTTATTCTTTGAAGTACTTGCACAAACTCATTTGAAGTAAATCGTTCAGGTGCAACATATACAAATTTTAACTCATCTTTTAACAAAGCTTGCATTGTAAATGCATTCTCATCATTAGTCTGAGATGAACTAATCATAGATGCTTTTATATCTAAGTCTTTTAAAGCTTTTACTTGGTCTTGCATTAGTGCAATAAGAGGAGAGATTACAACAGTAACTCCACTCATTAATAAAGTTGGTAATTGATAACAAAGTGATTTTCCACCACCAGTTGGAAGTATTGTGAGTACATCGTGGCTTTTTAATATACTATCAACTACTTCTTCTTGGAAAGATCTAAATTTATCATGTCCAAATATATTTTTTAAGATTTTTTCTTTTTCATTCATCCTTGAATATTAACATAATCTATTTAAGTATTCTGCTATACTTAATAAATAACCTTGAAAGGTATTTTTATGCTAGAAAAAAAAATAGATTTAAAAAGAGATATCACTTTAACACTTTTAGTTTTTTATGGTCTTGGTAATATTTTAGGTGCTGGTATTTCAGGTATGTATATCATTTTTTCTTTTTTACTTGCATGTATTATAATCTTTTTTACAGCCTTAACATATGCAGAACTTTCTTCACGATTTCCTTTTAGTGCAGGTGAAGCTTTATATGCAAAAGAAGCCTTTAATTCTAAAAGTTTATCTATTGCTATTGGTTTAATTATTTCACTAACAGGAATTTTATCTAGTGCAACAATTTTACATGGCTTTAATGGCTACATCTCACACTTTATTGAGTTGTCTCCTTATGTAACATCTACAGTAGTGATTATTGTACTTTGTATTGTTTGTATTTTAGGAATTGGACATTCAGTTAAAGTTGCTTCTGTTTTTACACTTATAGAAGTTTTTGGATTATTATATATTATTTTTATAGGCTTTGATAAAATTCCAATGGATACAGTAGAAATAGCTACACTAATTCCGCCTTTTGAAATATCTGCATGGTATATGATATCACTTGGAGCTTTTTTAGCTTTTTATGCTTTTATTGGGTTTGAAGATATGGTAAATGTTGCTGAAGAAGTTGAAAATCCTACAAAAAATATGCCAAAAGCTATTATTATAGTACTATTTGTATCTACTTTTTTATATATTTTAGTAGCTTTTGTATCAGTTATTGCAATAGAACCTAGAATGTTAGCTAAAAGTACTTCTCCACTTGCAGATGTATATGTAAAACTAGCAAATGAAGATCCTGTATTATTAAGTTTTATTGGTATGTTTGCAGTTATAAACGGAGCTTTAATACAAATAATTATGGTTTCCAGAGTATTTTATGGAATGAGTATGAATAAATGGATTCCAAATATATTTTCTAAAGTAAATGAAACAACAAGAACTCCAGTATCTGCCACAATATTTGCATCTGTTAGTATACTTATTTTTACACTTTGGTTACCTATATTAACTCTTGCAAATCTAACAAGTTTTTTAATTTTTATAATATTCACGTTAATGAATGTAGCATTAATTAAAATTAAAATGCAAAGACAAGCACCTGAAAGAATAATTTCTTATCCTCTTTATATACCAATAATAGGAATTTTAATAAATGTATCAATGATAAGTATTCAGTTTATTTCATTACTTACTAATATTTAGCATATTGTAATATGTGAAAAGATATTATAATAAAACAACTCAATATCATAAGGTTTATTTTATGTTAACTAACCAAGACTTTATTGACTTAAACACAAAAGTCAACACTTCATGCAAAGCAAAGGCTAGAATTTTTACCTTACTTACGGTGCCATCTATACTTTTTGCTATTATAATACTAGGATACTTAGGGCATTTTCCACTTAAAGTTGAGATTCATAGTGTTATTTTAATAGGTTTTATTTATTTTATTTATCTCTTCTTTATTAGACATAATGCTTATTATGTTTCTTGTAAATTTAGAACTTCTTATGAAGAGCTAGTTTTTTATTTAAAAGAGTATATTAATAACAACCTTTTAACTATTGGTGATACAACAAAAGCAAATGGTAGTGCAGATGATTTTTTAAAAGATTTTACAAGCAATATTAGAAATACAAACTTTTCTTCAATTGCATCAGGTATATTTCCAACACTTGGTATTTTAGGAACTTTTATATCTATTGCTTTTTCTATGCCTGATTTTTCTTCTGGAACTTCTAGTGCTTTAGAAGAAGAGATTACTTTACTTTTAGGTGGAGTGGGAACTGCCTTTTATGTATCAATCTATGGAATATTCTTATCTATTTGGTGGACTTTTTTTGAAAAATTTGGAATGAGTAGATTTGAGCATGATTGCTTTGTAATTACTGAAAATACAAAATCTTTCTTTTGGACAAAAATAGATATTGAATCTATTAATATAAAAAGTAATATTGAAAACTTTGAAAAAATGACTCATATTTTTGAGCAACTAACATCAAAAGATATCTTAGATAATATTAATACTTCAATAGAAAAAAGAGCCAATTTACTTGAAAATATTTTAGATAAAGAGTTAACTTTATCTTCAAAAGTAAATGATAATATTGCTAATAGTGAAAAACTAGCTGCTATCGTTGATACCTTAAATACAAATATTCAAGCTAAAATAGAAAACTTTAGTGAAGAAAAAGAAATTCATACAGAATATACAAAACTTTTAAACAATAATGTAAAAGAATTAAATCAAGCCTTAGAAAATATAAGTTCTAAAAATCTTGAGCTTATTTATGCAAATATTATAAAAAGTATCGAAACTATGAAAAATGAAATGGATAGAATTGGTTGGAGATTTCATAAAGAACTAGATGAATATGATAGTAAATTTTCTAATAAATTACAAAATTCTTTAGAATCAATAGATGAAGAAACAGCTAAAATTATTGAAGATTTAAAAGAATTTAAAGAGATACAAAAGTAGCCAATATGTATGATAAAAAGCAAAGCAATGAAGAAAACTTTTGGATATCTTATGCAGATTTAATGGCTGGATTACTTTTTGTATTTATTCTAGTAATTGGTGCAATTATTATAAAATATCTTTATGCTCAAACTGATTTAAAAGCAATTAAAACAGATTTACAAGAACAAAAAAATGCTTTAAATTTAAGTGAAGAAGAGCTTTTAAATAAAAAGAAAAAACTAACTAGTGTAAATAGCCAATTAAAGAAAATTCAAGAAGAGAAAGTACGCTTATCTTTTGACTTAGCTAAATCACAAAATATGTTTAATGAAACAAAAGAGCTTTTAGAAAAAGAAAAAGATTTAGCAAAAAAGTTAGGTACACAATTAGATGAAAAAAATAAAAACTTAGAACTATCAATAGAACAAATTGAAAAGATAACTGCAATTTTAGAAGATAAAGAAAACAGTATCAAACTTCTAAATCAAAATCTTGAAGATGAAAAAAATACAATCTTAGAAAAAACAAAAGAGATAAACCTAAATCTTGAAGAAATGGCAAAATTAAAAGCTTTACTTTTTGATTATGAACTTCAAGTTAAAGAGCAAAATGTAAGGAATACAGAACTTTTAGTAAAACTTGAAAATCATGAGAATATGATTTCTTTAAAAGATGAAGAGTTACTAATGCTTGAGAATAAAATACTTATTCAAAGTAAACTTCATCAAAAACTAGTAGAAGAGTTTGATATAACAAAAGTGAAAATCAAACATCTAACAGGTATTAAAATAACAGTAATATCAAAACTTAGAGAAAAACTAGGAAAATCTATAAATATTGATGAAAAAAGTGGAGCTATTACCTTTTCATCTAATATTCTTTTCGATCAAGGTAAATATACTTTAAAAGAAGAATCAAAAAAAGAGCTTAGTTTAGTTTTAAAAAAATATTTACAAGCCTTACTTGATGATGAAAATATACGAAAATATATACACAGTATTACAATTGAAGGACATACAAACTCTGATGGGTCTTACTTAGATAATCTTGCTCTTTCACAGCAAAGAGCCTTAGAAGTTATGCAGTTTTTATATACTTCGCAAATTGCAGATAAAGCACTTTTAGAAAAATATGTAAATGCAAGTGGTAGGTCTTACTCTGATATTGTTTATAAAGATGGTGTAGAAGATAAAGATAATTCAAGAAGAATTGAAATAAAATTTAGAATTAAAAATGAAGTTGCTATAAAAGAACTTCAAAACTTTTTAGGCAACAAAAAATGAAAGAGCAGTTATTTGAACCTAAAAGATTAAAAGAGTTATCAAGTAAAATAAGAGAAAAGAAGAAAGAGAAAAAAACATTTTTACGAAAACTTCTAACTAAGCTGGGTTTATGAAAAGAAGAGACTTTATAAAATTTTCTGTTCTTGGACTTGTATTATTTCAAAAAGAGACACTTATTGCTAAAACTATATCAAAAAACAATGCCTTAGTTTTAGAAGAAGTTTATGAAATACTATTTCCAAAAACTACTACTATGCCAAGTTCTAAAGAGTTTAATGCCTTAAAGTTTTTACTATCTACAATAAATCATAAAAGCTTTTTAGATTATGACAAAAACTTAGTTATCAATGGAGCAAATAGTTTTATAAGAAGTTTTCCAAAGTTTTTAAAACTTAATAAAGAAGAAAAAAAAGAGTTAATTTATTCAATTGTAAATGACAATGATTATGCTAATACTTGGCTTTCAAAACTTGTATATTTTGGAATTGAAGCAATGCTTGCAGATCCTATTTACGGTGGAAATACAAATCAAATAGGATGGAAAAGTATAAATCATAAAATAGGATATCCAAGACCTAAAAGAAGATATGGGAAAAAACTATGATGTATGATATTTGTGTAATTGGAAGTGGAGCTGGAGCTGGTCCTATTATTTATGAGTTATCAAAACAAGGACATAAGGTTTGTGTTTTAGAAAAAGGTGACTTTTACAAAAGAGAGGATTTCTCAAAAGATGAACTTGCAGTTACAAGAAGAAGCGTTTATAATCCAAAATTAGAAGATGAATACCATACAGTTGAAGAGTATATTAATGAAGAATGGACAAAGTTCCCTACATATGATACGGGTTGGAATTTTAATAATGGAAACTTAGTAGGTGGTTCTTCAAACTTTATGAGTGGATTTTTTTATAGATTAAAACCTGATGATTTTAAATTAGCTTCTAAATATGGAAAAATAAAAGATTCAAATATTGTAGATTGGCCAATAACTTATGAAGACATGGAAAAGTATTATGATAAAGTTGAAAAAATTATTGGAGTATCTGGTGAAGTTAGTGATTACAAATATCAAGAACCTAGAAGCTCAAAAACTTTTCCTTTTAAAGCTTTAGATGAACATCCAATTACAAAACTAATAGATAAAGCATCTAAAGAGTTAAACTTTAGTATTGTAAAAACTCCCCGAGCAATTATAAGTGAAGCTTACAAACAACGTAGTGCATGTTACTATTCGAATTATTGTGGCTCTTACGGATGTTCTAGTGGTGCAAAAGGAAGTTCAAGAGAGGCTTTAATACTTCCTGCATTAAAAACAAATAATTTGACTATTATTACAAATGCAAACGTAATTAAACTAAATACAAATAAAGATAAAAAAATTACCTCTGCTTTATACCTAAGCAAACAAGGAAGTAAAAAAGAAGTAAAAGCAAAGCTTTTTATTCTAGCAGCACAAGCTATTGAGTCTTCAAGATTGTTACTAAATTCAAAAGATGCAAACTTTCCAAATGGAGTTGCTAATAATTCTTTAAATGTAGGGAAAAATCTACTCTCTTCAAGTGGTGGAATAGTTACAGGGACATTTGATGAAAGCGTAATACCTTTAAAAGAGTTAATGACTCCGGGACTTTTTGTAAATAGAGCTATTAAAGATTTTTATTTTACAAAAGAGTTCAAAGGTGGAATGGTTGAAATGGTTTTTGAACATGCAAATCCAATAAGACGAGCAAATTTTTTTAAGTGGGATGAAAATGATTCAAGTAAACTTTTAATTGGAAAAGAATTACAAGATAAACTTTTTTCTTCTTTTACAAAAACAAAAACTTTAAATATGGAAATATTTGCAGATTGGAGTTCAAATGATAACTCTTTTGTAAGTGTTGATGAAAACTACAAAGATAAATACGGAATACCTGTTGCAAATATAAGAATTGGAACTTTAAAACATGATTTAGAAGTATCAAACTTTTTAGCAAAAAAAGCAGTTAAACTCTTAAAGCAAATGGGTGCAAAAAATATTCAAAGTAATATAGATGCACTTCCATCTTCAAACTTACAAGCAGGGGGTTGTAGATTTGGAGATAATCCAAAAACTTCTGTTTTAAATAAGTACTGTCAAGCACATGAAGTTAAAAACCTTTTTGTAACAGATGGAAGTTTTATGCCAAGTGGAGGTTCTGTTCCTTTTACTTTTACAATTTATGCAAACTCTTTTAGAGTCGCATCTTATATTAAAAACAATTTTAATAAATTAGTTGATAAATAAGATGTATTCTTAGTATCTTACTAATTAACAAACTCTTTTATATTATCAGCTACCATTTTTATAAGCCTAGTTCTAGCTTCTATACTTGCCCAACCTATATGTGGAGTTAACAGTAATCTATCTTTATTTTTAACTTTTAATAAAGGATTAAATTCTTCAATTGGTTCTTTATTAACTACATCAATTCCACAATAAATTTCTTTTTCATCAATTAAAATGCTTAGATCTTTTTCATTTATAATTCCACCACGCCCAAGGTTTAATAAGATTGCACCATCTTTCATAGTTTTCATATTTTTATAATTTAATAAATTTTCTGTTTGCTCATTTAAAGGACAATGAATTGATATAATATCACTAGTTTTAAGTAGTTCATCAAGATTTACTCTTTTAAATTCACTATTATTATTTCTTCCACTTGTAGAATAATATACTACTTCACAATCAAAAGCTTTTGCTCTTTTTGCAAATGATGATCCAATATCACCAAGACCTATAACCCCTACTCTTTTTTTATCAAGCTCAAAAAATGGCTTATCTATATGAGTAAAGATTTTTGATTTTTGCCAATTACCATTATCCACATAAGATTTATAATAATTTAACTTTTGTACAAAATAGAATATCATTCCAAAAGCAACTTGAGAAACAGAAGAACTTGAATATCCTGCTACATTTTTTACTTCAATTTCTTTTTGCTTTGCATACTCTAAATCTACATTATTCATTCCTGTTGCACTAATACAAATAAGTTTTATATTTGAATTTTCCATATGTTCTTTAGCAATTACAACTTTATTTGTAATTACGATATCTGCATCTTTTACTCTATCTTTTGTTTCATTTTCATTTGTCATATCATAAGATGTAACATCACCTAAAGTGTTAAAGTTATCTACATTTATATCAAACCCTAAAGTTGATCTATCTAAAATTACTATTTTCATATTTTTCCTTTATAAATTATTGTAATAGTACAATATAAAAGATTTAATTCAACTAGCAAAAAACTTGATCTATAACAAACTCTAAAATAAAAAGTCAAAACCCATATCTTAATTATTTTTAAGTACACAGGATATTGTTTTGTTGAAATAAATATTATTTAAATTAATTTAATTTTTTTTAAGATTATTTATATTAAAAAAAGATAAACTATTAAAAATAAATATAAAGAGTTAATATGTTTAAAAATATGAAATTAACAACAAAAATTCTAAGTTCAATGTCTATCTTAATTATAGGGATGCTTATAATTACAGCCACTTCTTATAATGGTATACATAAAATAGGCAATGAAATAAAGGAAATAGCTGAATATGAAGCTCCTTTATTAAATGTAATTACAAAAATTGAGAAAGATGTTTTAAAAGAAGAAGTTTTAACATTAGAATTAATTATTAGTTCAAAAAATGTTATGAGTAAAGAGTTTAAACATATATCAGAAGAAATAAATAAGCTAGAGGAAATGACAACTAAAGACATATTAGCTTGTATTAATCTATCTAAAAAAGCTGCCAATCATGCTCATGATTTGAACTTAAAAAATCGTTATCTTAAAGTTGGTGAGGCATGTCAATTATTTAAAAATGAACAAAAAGTATTTGAAAAACATTTAATTCAATTAAAAAGTGATTTAACTCTAGGTCATTTAGAGAATATAGACAATCAACAAAATATCATTATGGAAGAATTAATGAGAATGGATGAACAAGCTCTAAAAGTAGTTCAAATTATGGAAGAATTATCTGATAATCTAATTAAACAAGCAGAGAAAGATGAAAAATCTATTCTACTTACAGTTGAGTTAACATCAGTTATATTTTTATTACTTGCTATTGCTATTACTATTTTATTAAATAAAGAGATAAAAAGAAAAATAGATGGTTTCCAAGAGGGTCTTTTAAATTTCTTCAAATACTTAAATAGAGAAAATAGTGATGTTCACTTACTAAATGATACTTGTAATGATGAAATGGGAACAATGGCAAAAGTTGTTAATGAAAATATTAATAAAACAAAAATAGGTATTGAACAAGACAGACAAGTTATTAATGATACAATTATGGTTTTAGCTGAATTTGGAAAAGGTGATTTAGGACAAAGAGTAACAACGAATAGTAGTAATCCAGCACTAGAAGAACTAACAACTTTATTAAATCAAATGGGTTCAAATATTGAATCTAATATAGAAAAAGCTTTAAATATTTTAGGAGAATACTCAAATAGTAATTATATGAATAGAGTTGATACTCAAAATATAAAAGAGCACCTATTAAAATTAGCAAATGGAGTTAATATCCTAGGTGACTCAACAACAAAACTATTAACTGAGAACTTAGTAAAAGGACTGTCCTTACAAGAAAATGCTACAACATTAAATGACAATGTATCAAAATTAAGTACAAGTTCAAATCAACAAGCTGCATCTTTAGAAGAAAGTTCTGCTGCATTAGAAGAGATAACAAGTACTATTGCATCTAATGCTGGAAATGTTACAAAAATGTCTTCTTTAACAAATGATCTTTCATCTGCAGTAAAAATTGGAGAAAATCTAGCAAATGAAACATCTACATCAATGAATTTGATTGATGAAAAAGTTAGTTCAATAAATGAAGCAATTGCTATTATTGATCAAATTGCATTTCAAACAAATATTCTTTCACTTAATGCAGCTGTTGAAGCTGCAACTGCTGGTGAAGCAGGAAAAGGTTTTGCAGTAGTTGCGGCGGAAGTTAGAAACTTAGCAACAAGAAGTGCAGATGCAGCGAAAGAAATTAAAGAATTAGTTCAAGATGCAACAAGTAAAGCAGATGAAGGAAAAGGAATTTCTGCTAAGATGATTGAAGGATATAATGATCTTAATGGAATTATATTAACGACTGTTGAATTAATAAATGAAGTATCAACAGCTTCTTCTGAACAACAAAAAGGTATAGAACAAATAAATGATGCAATATCTCAACTTGATAAAGCTACACAAGAAAATGCAGTAATTGCAAGCCAAACAAATGATATTGCAAATGATACCACTAAAATGGCTCTTGAAATAGTAGAAGAGGTTAATAAGTCAGAGTTTAATGGAAAAAATAATATAAAAACTAATAAAAAGAGCATCGAGAATAGACCTCTTAGCACTGCGAATGAAACTATTCAAAATAAAGCACAAAAAGAAGTTAAAAAAACAATAATTGCTAATAATGATACAGATGAATGGGAGAGTTTTTAAAAACTCTTCCACTCGCTAATTACGTCGTTGACCTGGTTTTGGAGCAGTTACTTCTTTTTGTAAATCAATAGATAAATTATGATAAAAAAGCTCACCATAATCTGTAGTTCTATTAATAATCTCATAAGCTTGAACTAAAGTATTATTATATTTTAAAGCATCTTGTAAAATCTTAATTATCTTTACAGATTCTAAAAAGTTAACATGAGAAGGTGCTTCAATTGGCGAGCTATAATATTTATGCATTCTTTCTACTAAATTTTTATTTCTAATTTCAATAAATACAGATTCAATAGGTGATTTAAAGAAAAGTATTTTTTGTTTTACATTTATTGAAATATATGTTGTTTCCATTCCATATATTTTTCTTGAAAAAGAATCAAAAAGAAAAAGCTTTTTATTATAGTTATTGTTAAATAATTCATATATTAATTCTAATATTTTTATTTTTTCTTCTTTAGAATAAAAGTTACCAATACTTGCAAAACAAAAAGATAAAACTGATTTAATTGAATACCATTCTGTAGTATCATAATCATATCTTAGCATCTGATCAATTCTTGCTAATTTTAATTCTTCTATATCTTTACTACTCTTTGTTCTGTACACTTCTTGTACAGCAGTATCTCTATACATAGGACCTGGAAATTGAGCTTGAATAACAAATCTTCTATTTTGTTCTAGTTCCATAATGTATTTTAATCGACCATAATAGTCTTCATCAATAATTCTAACTTCTTTTTGAGGAATTTGAGTGATTGATTTTAAGAACTCATCGCTATTACAACCCTCTTCCCATATATAATCTGGATATCTAAATATTGTACAGATTTTATCTTTTATTTCATTACTTGGCTCTATGTCTGTAACATTGTCAATCCACGAAGTAACCGTTCTTCTATCTTTATTTATTAGTGATGCAAATTTAGAAATACTTAGATTTGATCTTTTAAATATTTCAATAAATTTATCAATTGAACTTTTGTAATTCATTCTAATACCTTTATAATCTTTATTGATAATTGTACCATTTTAAAACATAAAATCAAATATTGTACATATTCTCTTAATAGTAGAAAAAGTTGTAATTTACAATACAGAAATAATACATCACTACAATGTAGAAATGATGTATACTAATACACAAATAAATATTGAAGGATATATATGAGCGCAGGAAAAAAATTTAGAAAAGCTTTAAGTGAAGAGACTCCTTTACAAATCGTAGGGACAATTAATGCATACCAAGCATTACAAGCTACAAAAGTTGGTTATAAAGCAATTTACCTTTCAGGTGGAGGAATTGCAAATGCATCATATGGTTTACCAGATTTAGGTATGACAATGATTGAAGATGTATGTATTGATATTAGAAGAGTTACTTCTATTTGTGATACGCCACTAATTGTTGATGCTGATACAGGTTGGGGACATGCATTTAATGTTGCAAGAACTGTTAAAGAATTTATCAGATCTGGTGCTGCTGGACTTCATATTGAAGATCAAGTTGCTGCAAAAAGATGTGGACACAGACCTAATAAAGAATTAGTAAGTACAGAAGAAATGTGTGACAGAATTAGAGCTGCAGTTGATGCTAAAATGCAATTAGACCCTGATTTCTATATCATTGCAAGAACAGATGCTCACGCTTCTGAAGGTCAAGAAGCAGCAGTTGCAAGAGCAAAAGCTTACGTTGAAGCTGGTGCAGATGCAATTTTTGCTGAAGCTGTTCATACTTTAAAAGAATATAAAGAATTTACAGATCAAATGACTGTTCCAGTATTAGCAAATATTACTGAGTTCGGTGCAACTCCAATGTTTACAACTGAAGAATTAGGTTCTGTTGGAATTGAAATGGTTCTTTACCCATTATCAGCATTTAGAGCAATGAATAAAGCTGCTTTAACTGTATACCAAGACTTAAGAGAAAAAGGTACTCAAGAAGGTACTTTAGACTTAATGCAAACAAGAATGGAGCTTTACGATATGTTAGGTTACCACGACTATGAGCAAAAAATGGATTCATTATTTGCAGCAGGTAAATCGAAGTAATTCGATTTATCAACCCAAAGAAAACAATATTAATTAATTAACTATAAAAAGGAAAAAGATTATGAGTACACCTACAGGATTTAAACCAAAGAAATCAGTTGCACTTTCTGGAACTTCAGCAGGAAATACAGCTCTTTGTTCAGTTGGAAAAAGTGGAAATGATTTACATTATAGAGGATATGACATTTTAGAATTTGCTGATAAAGCAGAATTTGAAGAAATTGCATATTTAATTGTACATGAAAAGTTACCTAATCAAGCAGAATTAGATGCATACAAAGAAAAACTTAGATCTTACAGAGACATCCCAAATGGTGTTAAAGTTGCATTAGAACAATTACCAAAAACTTGTCATCCAATGGATGTTATGAGAACTGGTTGTTCAGTACTTGGTGCAATTGATCAAGAAAAAGAAGAGCATCCAAAAAATGAAGCTCAAGATATTATTGATAGATTAATGGGATCATTTTCTTCTATTCTTTTATACTGGTACCACTATGCTTATAATGGTAAAAGAATTGATGTTGTAACTGACGATGATACTGTTGGTGGTCACTTCTTACACTTATTACATGGTGAGAAACCAAGAGAATCTTGGGTTAAAGCTATGCACGTATCTTTAATTCTTTACGCAGAGCACGAATTTAATGCTTCAACATTTACTTCAAGAGTAATTGCTGGAACAAATTCTGATATGTTCTCTTGTATCACTGGTTCTATTGGAGCTTTAAGAGGTCCTAAGCATGGTGGTGCAAACGAAGTTGCATTTAGAATTCAAGAGAGATACTCTTCAGCTGATGAAGCAGAAAAAGACATCTTAGAAAGAATGGCTAAAAAAGAGATTATTATCGGATTTGGACACCCAGTTTATACTACTTGTGATCCAAGAAACGTAGTAATAAAAAAAGTTGCTGAAGATTTATCTAAAGAAAACAACGACATGTTAATGTATGACGTTGCAGAAAGAATTGAATCTATCATGTGGGATAAAAAGAAAATGTTCCCTAACTTAGATTGGTTCTCAGCAGTTTCTTATAACCAAATGGGAATTCCAACAGATATGTTTACTCCAATTTTTATTATCTCAAGAGTTACTGGATGGGGTGCACACGTAATTGAGCAAAGAGAAGATGGTAAAATCATTAGACCTTCTGCTACATATACTGGACCTGAAGGTTTAAAATTCGTTCCTTTAGCGGATAGACCATAATACTTTAAAATATTCTAGTGCCACTTTGGCCAAACACTAAAAGGATGAGTGTAAAGCTCATCCTTTTTTTTAATTATATAAAGGGATATAAAATATGACAAATGACAAATATCTAAAAAAATTAGAAGGTTTTGATACAAGCTTTTATGATGTAAAAGCAGCTGTTGAAGACATTACTCCAGGATCTTTTGAAAAACTAAACTACATTTCAAGAGTATTAGCAGAAAACTTACTTAGAAAATGCCCTAGTGAAGATTTAAAAGATTCTTTAATTCAATTAATTGAAAAAAGAACTGATAAAGATTTTCCTTGGTACCCATCAAGAGTTGTAACTCATGATATCTTAGGACTTACTGCATTAGTTGATCTTGCTGGTTTAAGAGAAGCAGTTGAAGCTGGTGGTGGAGATCCTAGAGAAGTTAATCCAGTTGTTCCAACACAATTAATCGTTGATCACTCTTTAGCAGTAGAATGTGGTGGATTTGACCCAGAAGCATTCCAAAAGAATAGAGATATTGAAGATAGAAGAAATGCAGATAGATTCCACTTTATTAACTGGACAAAAGAAGCATTTGATAATGTAGATGTTATTCCTCCAGGAAATGGTATTATGCATCAAATTAACTTAGAAAAAATGTCTCCTGTTATTCATAATATTGACGGTATTGCATCTCCGGATACATTAGTTGGTACTGATTCACATACTCCACATGTTGATGCTCTTGGTGTTTATGCACTTGGTGTTGGTGGATTAGAAGCAGAAAATGTAATGTTAGGTAACCCTTCATTTATGAGAGTTCCTGAAGTAATTGGTGTAAAAGTTGTTGGTGTAAGAGCTGAAGGAATTACGGCAACTGATATTGCTTTAACATTAACTTCTTTCTTAAGAGAAAACAATGTAATTTCTGCATTCTTAGAATTCTATGGTCCAGGATTAAAATACTTAAACTTAGGTGATAGAGCTACAATTTCAAATATGACTCCTGAATATGGTGCAAGTGCTGCTATGTTTGGTATTGATGAACAAACTTTAGATTACTTAACTTTAACAGGTAGAGAATCAGAACAAGTTAAATTAGTTGAAGCATATGCTAAAGCCAATGGTTTATGGGCTACAGAATTAACTAAAGCTACATATGCTAGAGAAATTACATTTGATTTATCAGAAGTTTCTAGATCATTAGCAGGTCCATCAAAACCTCACCATTTAGTTCCTACAAATACTTTAGTTAAAGAAGGTTTAATTAAAGATTTTAAAGAAGAAGATGAAAATAAAATCCCAGATGGTGGAATTTTAATTGCAGCCATTACATCATGTACTAATACTTCTAATCCTAGAAATGTTATTGCTGCTGGTTTACTTGCTAAAAAAGCAAATGAGCTTGGATTAAAAAGAAAACCATGGGTTAAATCTTCATTAGCACCAGGTTCAAAAGTAGTTGAAACATATTTAAATGATGCAAAACTTCTTCCTGAATTAGAAAAATTAGGATTTGGTATTGTTGGATTTGCATGTACTACTTGTAATGGTATGAGTGGAGCACTTGATCCAAAAATTCAAAAAGAAGTTGTTGATAATGATATTTACTCAACTGCTGTATTATCTGGAAACAGAAACTTTGATGGTAGAATTCACCCTTACGTAAAAGAAGCTTTCTTAGCATCTCCTGCACTTGTTGTTGCATATGCATTAGCAGGTTCTATTAGATTTGATATTGAAAAAGATTCATTAGGAACTGATAAGAATGGTAACGAAATTACATTAAAAGATTTATGGCCAACAGATGAAGAAATCAATGCAGTTGAAAAAGCATCTGTAAGACCTGAAATGTTTGATGCAATTTATGATCCAATGTTTGCAAAGAATTCTTTAGATAATGTTGAAATTTCTCCATTCTACAAATGGAATACTCAATCTACATATATTAATAAGCCACCATATTGGGAAGCTGAGTATATGGAAATGCCTGAACTTAAAGGTATGAGACCATTAGGTGTATTCCCTGATAATATTACAACAGATCACTTATCTCCATCAAATGCTATTTTACCAACATCTGCATCTGGTGAATATTGTTTATCAAAAGGTCTTCCTGTTGAAGATTTAAACTCTTATGCTACGCATAGAGGGGATCACCATACAGCTTCAAGAGCTACATTAGCAAATCCAAAATTATTTAACGAAATGGTTAAAGATAAAAATGGAGAAACTAAACAAGGTTCTTTAACTAAAATTATGCCTGAAGGTACTGAGTCTAGAATGTGGGAAGCTATTGAAACTTACACAAATAGAAAACAACCTTTAATTATCATTGCTGGTACTAACTATGGTCAAGGATCTTCTAGAGACTGGGCTGCAAAAGGTGTTAGACTTGCAGGTGTTGAAGTTTTAATTGCTGAATCAATTGAAAGAATTCACAGAACTAACTTAGTAGGAATGGGTGTATTACCATTACAATTTAAAGATGGTGATACTAGACATACTTACGCTATTGATGGTTCTGAAACTTTTGATATCGAAGGTGAAATTACTCCTAGAACTGATTTAACAGTTGTAATGACAAGAGCAAATGGTGAAGTTGTTAAATTCCCTGTTACTTGTAGATTAGATACTTCTGCTGAAGTTGATGTTTACAAAAATGGTGGTATCTTACAAAAATTCGCTAAAGATGTTATTGCATCTTCAAAAAAATAATTAGAAATACTAACAAACACTTTTAGGGCATTGCCCTAAAAGTATTTAAAAGAAATTTTTAAATTTCTTCTAAATACTTTTAAATACTTAAAAAATAAACTCAAGGAAAATAAAATGTCATACCAACCACAATTTAAAGTAAAAGCAACATATATGAGAGGTGGAACTTCTAAAGGAACATTCTTTAATATTGCAGATTTACCAAAAGTTGCACAAGAAGATTCAAGAAAAAGAGACAAACTTCTTCAAAGAATTGTAGGAAGCCCTGATGTTTATAAAAAACAAATGGATGGAATGGGAGGAGCTTCTTCTTCTACTTCTAAAGCAATCTTAGTTGGAAAATCTGATGTTCCTAACCATGATGTAGATTACTATTTTTGTCAAGTAGCTATTGATAAAGATTTTGTAGATATGAGTGGAAACTGTGGGAACTTAAGTTCAGCTGTTGGACCATTTGCAATTCATGAAGAATTAGTAGATAATGTTCCAGAAAACGGAGTTTGTTGCGTAAGAATTTGGCAAGCAAATATCAAAAAAACTATTCTTTGCTATGTTACTATGGAAAATGGTATGGTAAAAGAAATGGGAGATTATGAGATTGATGGTGTTGCATTTCCTGCTGAAGAAATCCAACTAGAATTCGTTGAACCTGTTGACCCATCTGAAGAATTATTCCCTACAGGAAACTTGGTAGATGATTTAGAGGTTGAGGGTGTTGGTACATTCAAAGCTACTATGATAACAGCTGGAATTCCTACTGTATTTATAAATGCAGATGCAATTGGATATAAAGGAACTGAACTTCAAGGTGATATTAACTCTGATACTGAAGCACTTGCTAGATTTGAAAAAATTAGAATTGCTGGAGCACTTAAAATGGGTGTAATGAAAGATGCAAGTGACGCCTTAACTCAACAACATACTCCAAAAATTGCATTTGTAAGTCCCGCTCAAGACTTTACTACTTCATCTGGAAAAGAAGTAAAAGCATCAGATATGGATTTACACGTAAGAGCGTTATCTATGCAACAATTACATCATGCAATGATGGGAACAGCTTCTGTTGCTATTGGAGTTGCTGCTTGTATTCCTGGAACACTTGTAAACTTAGCTGCAGGTGGAGGTGAAAAAGACACTGTTACTTTTGGACATCCAAGTGGTGCTATTAAAGTAGGAGCTGCATTATCACAAAAAGATGGTAAATATGTAGTTGAAAAAGCTTCAATGTCGAGATCTGCTAGAATTATTATGGATGGAAATGTTCATGTTCCAGCTGGGACTATGGACGTATAAAGACTTTCTTACTCCTAATATAAGGTTTAGAATCTAATCTAGACCTTATATTCTTTTAAACAAAACTAAATTTAACATACGCTATCCTTTTTAACTATTTTACTTAGAGAGGATATAATCATTAATGAACAATTCATTTGAATTTAATCCTTACGAAGCTCTAAAGTCTATAATCCAAATAACCTCAGTTCATACTGGAAATGACTTTATAAAAGTTACGGCAGAAGAGATTAAAAAGTTATTTAAAGCAGATTTAGTTTATATTTGTAAATCACTAAATTTTAATCCCACAACATTTGTTGAAATATTGTATGCCACTGAAACTGGACTTCCTAAACAAGCTGAATTAGTTGGTAACCCATGTCAATTAGTATATAAAAATTCTATTGTAAAAATAAATAAAGAAGTACGAGATACTTTTAAAAGTATTAGAGAGACTAATTTTCAAAGTTATTATGGAGTACCTATTACAAATGATAAAAACGAATGTATTGGACATATTGCAATTTATTCCAATAAAGCAAGAGAATTACCAACAGAACTAGATGATATTGCAGTAATTTATGCGCGTAAAATTGAAGTAGAAACTAAACGATTAGCTCTTGAAGTAGAAAATGTAAGAATTAGAAAAGAGCTCGAAACTCTTGCAATATCAGATAATTTAACTAATCTATATAATAGAAGACATTTTCAAAAAATGTCAAATGATATATTTGCACAAGTTAAAAGAGATATAGTTATAGCAACTTTATCATATTTAGATTTAGATGACTTTAAACTAATAAATGACTCTCATGGGCACGATGGTGGAGATATTGTATTAAAAGATTTTTCAAAAATATTAATAAAAGAATCAAGAGAAGGGATGGATTATTTGTTTAGAGTAGGAGGAGAAGAATTTTGTATAATTAGTTTAAATACATCATTAGACTATTCAGTCAAACACTTAGAAAGAATTATGACTTCTACTTCTAACTTCTTTAGTAAGACTAAATTTAATAAAATCACATTAAGCATTGGAATTGTTGAGTTTAATAAAAAATTTGATAACTATAATCAAATAATAACACTTGCAGATAAAAAAATGTATAAAGCAAAAAAATTAGGAAAAAATAATATTGTTATGTAAAGTTATCTAAAATTCATCCTCACTATTTAAAACCTTAACAATATTACTTTTTTTCTGATAACCTTGAAATTCATATCTAATATTTAATTCATTATCTTCTTTACTTACTAAAAAAGATGTTGGATAAAAATCTACAGGAAAAGGATATTTACTAACTAATTCATTGTAAATATCACTACCCTCTTCAACTTTTACAATTTCAAAGTTGTCTCTTTTTTTTCTAATTTCTTTTAATGTTTTCATTTGTTTTATACACCAAGGACAAGAAGGAATACTAAACATTATAAAGATATCTTTATTAACAGACATATCATTAATACTTTTTATTTCTCTTGGTTCGCTTGCCATTAAAAAACTTATTAAAAAACTTAAAATAAATAGTTTTCTCATTTAACTCTTCTTTTTATTTCACCAATGATGAAATTTCTTTAAATACTGGACTTTTAGAATGAACAGTTAATTCAAATAAAAGTGATTCATACGTTGTAGGAATCACACCTGCTTGAATTAATCGCTCAATTGCCATATTGGTATCTCTTTGTTTTCTTGAAGTTACACAATCAGTTACAAGTACTGGTTGTAAACCAGCTTCAAGTAAATCAATACAAGTTTGTAAAACACAAACATGAGTTTCAATTCCTGCGACAATTACAATTTTTTTATTTGCAGCTTTTATTGCATCCATTGTAGTTTCATTTTTACAACAAGAAAAAGTTGTTTTCTCAAAATGAGGATCAGCATCAACTAATTCCCGTAATGAAGGAATTGTTTCCCCTATACCTTTTTTATATTGTTCATTTACAATAAAAGGAACATTATGAACTTTTAAACCTTTTACTAGTGTTACTAGATTTTTTTCAATTTCATCTTTATTAGTCATATGAGGGTATAACCTCTCTTGAACATCAACTAAACAAAATACTGCATCTTCTACATTAATTCTCATTTGTACTCCTTTAAATATATTCTATATAATACTATTTATATATCAAAATATCTTGGAAAATATTGACAATTTAAATTTATTTAAAAGCTACTTTTTCAGCACGATTTAGTAAATCTCTTGCACCTTGGTCTATAAATGTCTGAGCTAATATTTGTCCCACATTTTCATAATTATTAATATCAGCTGTAATATCTTCTGAAATTGATTCACTACCATCTGGCATTCCAACAATTGCTTGAACTCTTACTGATTTATTATCTATTATTGTAGCTTTCACTCCAATTGGAACTTGACATCCACCTTCTAGTGTATGAACAAAACTTCGCTCAATTGTAGATTCAATATTTGCATTTTTATCATTTAAAATAGATATTAATTCAATAATTTTAGGATCAGTTGTAGTTTCAATTCCTAATGTTGCTTGACCCATTGAAGGAATCATTTCATCAGTTGAAATTGGAATAAAGAATTTAACTTCATTTTCAATTCCTAGTTTTTGAACACCAGTTGATGCTAAAATAATTGCATCATATTCTCCAGCATTAAGCTTCGCAATTCTAGTGTTAATATTACCCCTTAAATCTTTCAATTCTATATCAGGACGTAATAATTTTAATGCCATTCTTCTTCTTAAACTAGTAGTTCCAACAACTGCACCAGTTGGTAGCTCATTAATAGATGAATATTTATTACTTAATAGTGCATCTCTTGGATCATATCTTTTAGTAACCGCTGTTAATTGTAAACCATCTTCAAATTCAGTTGGAACATCTTTTAGTGAGTGTACTGCTAAATGAGCATTTCCTTCTAACATAGCGATTTCAAGTTCTTTTGTAAATAAGCCTTTTCCACCTATTTTAGCTAATGGTACATCAAGGATCTTATCACCTTTTGTCATAAACTCTTGTAGTACTATTTCCATATTTGGATAATGCTTTTGAAGTTCACTTTTTACAAATTCTGACTGCCATAAAGCTAGTTGACTTCTTCTAGTTGCAATTACTAATTTTTCCATATTTTACTTACCTTATTACTTATTTTTACCTAGTTTTCCATATTCAGTACGCATTGTATCTTTTTCTCCATTAACAAATATAGTTGGAGTTCCTTGAACCATTACGTTTTCACCCATTTTTATATCATTTTCAATTGAATCTAAAATCTCTATTGTTGAAATATCATCTTCTGTATATGATGTATTAAATACTTTATTAAATCCTGCAATTATCTTTTTATTGTCAATCTCTTTTGAAGCAAAATATTCATCCCAATCGGTTTGATAAACTTTTAATTCAATATCTTTAATACCTTTTTCTTTTCCTAATTCCATTAGTTTAGATAATGCATCAGCAGCTGGATGTAATCTTAATAATGGGAAATGATAATAATATAAAGCAATTGAGTCTTTATTTTTATTTACATGATTAATTACTTCAGGAACATAATCCATACAAAATGGACATAAAGGATCAGAGAAAATTACAATTTTATCTTTAGCGTTGTGATTACCTGCAATTAATTTTGCTTTATTATAATATTTAGTAGTTAAAGAAGGTGTAACTAAATCTTTTAAAGATCTACCATTTTCTGAATCAATTAAGTCTAAAGAAATATATCTTCCATCTGAAAACACTATATCTTTTGCATTAACAGTTTTATTTTGTACTGTAGCTTTAACATCGATTATATAACCATACCAACCTTTTACAGGTAATTCTTTTTTAGTATTTATACTTACATTTTCTAATTTCACATTTGGATTTTGTGAAATTCTTTCTTTTTCAAATTTTAGTACATTATTATCACTTACACTTGCAAATAAGCTAGTTGTTAATAAAACAGCAAGTGTTAATACTTTTGAAGCAGTTTTCATTATAATTATTCCTTTAATTAAATATTAGATTCTAGTTTAACTATTTAGTATTAATACATAGTTAATACTATGACCTTGATTTCACAGTAATTTTTTTAATATCAAAGAGCTCTTTTGCCTTATTTAGCATTGGAGAATTAATAATATCATTTAATTGTAATTCTTGTTGTGATGGTTCTGGTGCTGAACTTTTATGCATATCAGCAACACATCCTGAACTCATTTCAACTTCTTCAATCATTGAACCTGTATCTTCTATATTTGAGTCTTTCTTTTCTTCTACTTTTTCAACTTTTGTAGTAGTTTTTTCTATACTCTTATTTACAGTTTTGGAGGCTTCTTCCTTTTTGAAATCTAATTCTACATCATTTCCATAAACGTCTTGTGCAAAAGTTCTTATTAATGCAAAGTGCTTATATAAAAATTTTCTATCATCACCTTGTGCATAAGATACTATTGAAAGTTTATTATCTTCATAGCCATTAAAGATGAAGTTATTTTCAAAACATTCACCTAAAGTATAATCTCTATCATAAACTTTTGATGTTAGTTTCTCATACAGCTCATTTTTCTCTTCAGTTTGTGGCTCTTCAATTGGTACTACTTCAACTTCTTGATGTAGGTTTATTTCTTTATGTTCTTCTACTATTTCTTCAACTTTTATTTCTGAACTTTCAATTGCTTTCTCAACATTAACTACTTCATTTCTAGTTGTTGGTAAATCATCAAAAGGTGTAGGATAGGAAACTTCAGGAATTGAATCAATTAGAGATAAATCTACCATTGAAGTAGTTTCAATTAAAATTTTATCAGCTTGAGTAACTTCTTCAATTTTTGTTTCAGGAATATTCTCCATTATTTCTTCAGTCATATTTGATTTAAAAGAAGGAGTTTCCTCTTTTATTTGAACTTTTTCAACTTGTTTTATTTCTTTTACTTCTTGTGTAACAGGTTTTATTTCACTAGGTTTAATACTTTCTTCTTTTGGCTTGATATCTTCAACTTGAGCTATAATATCTTCTATTGTTTTTATATTAGTAGCTTCAATCATTTTCATTAATGTTAAGATTAATACAAATCCACCATCAGAATTTATAGCTAAAAGATGTTTTGCATCACTTATTATTCTAAAGAATCTATCAAATAAAAGTAAATCAAACTTTGCATCTCTACTTATCATTTTATCTTTTAAGTAAATTGTCATTTCATCACATATTTGTGATACATCATAATTTTCTAACTCTTTTATAATTGTTGTTATTTCACCTTTATTTAAAATCACATGAAATATATCATCCATGAGTTTAGGATCTATTAATCCTAACATATCCACAACTGTCGAAGTCGTTATTCTTCCACGTGAGAAAATAATTGCTTGATCTAATAAAGTTAAAGTATCTCGTAAACTTCCTTGACCACTTCTTGCTATAATTTCTAAGGCATCTGTATCAAAGTCAATACTTTCTTCATTTAAAATATGTGATAAGTGATGGACTACATCTGTGTCTGAAATTTTATTAAATCTAAAATGTTGAGTTCTGCTTAAAATTGTTGCAGGTAACTTTAAAGGATCAGTAGTTGCAAGTATAAACTTTACAAAACCAGGAGGCTCTTCTAATGTTTTTAATAATGCATTAAATGCTTGAGTAGTTAGCATATGAACTTCATCTATTATAAATACTTTAAATCTTGCAGAGCTTGGTTTGTATTTAGTATGCTCTATTAAATCTTTTATATCATCAATTCCACGATTTGATGCTGCATCCATTTCAATAACATCTAAATGTCTATTTGCATTTGAACTAACACAGTTATCACAAACTTCGCAAGGTTTAGAAGTAGGTCCTTGTGAACATAATAATGCTTTTGCCATTATTCTAGCAGTTGAAGTTTTACCACTTCCTCTTAATCCACTAAAAAGGTAAGCATGAGATAATCTATTTGAATCTAATGCTAATGATAAAGTTTGAGATACAGTACTTTGACCTACTAAATCTTCAAATCTATGAGGTCTATATTTTAAAGCTAATACTTTTCTTTCTTGTCCTAATTCACTCATATATCACATTTCCTAATTATAATTTTTTTATTATCTAAAATTCTTTCTATCATATTTTTGTTAATTTCACCAGTATGACAAATAGAAATACTTAAATCACCTTTATTTTTATGCTCTATTTCTAAACTCAAGGATATAAGTCTATTTGCTATTGCATCACCTGTTTGTATTAAGTTTGTATTTTCGCCCATGATCTTTTTTATCACATTATGAACTAAAGGATAATGAGTACATCCTAAAACAATAGTATCTACACTATTCATTTTCATAGGAGTTAACCATTTTTCTAGCATTTTAAAGGTTTTTTCTGAATCAATTTCACCTTTTTCAATTTGTTCAACCAATCCAATACAAGCTTGTTCATAAAGCTTTACTTTTTTAATACTTGATAATTCATTTACTAACTCTTGATACTTACTACCTTTTAAAGTTGAAGGTGTTGCTAAAACTCCAATTTTTGAAGTTTTAGAAATCATTAGAGCAGGTTTTATTCCAGGCTCTGTTCCTATTACTATTAAAAAAGGGAATTTTCTTCTTAAATGCTCAATTGCAGCAGAAGTTGCAGTATTACAAGCAACTACTAAAGCCTCAATATCATGCTTTTGCAATAAGTAGTTAGTAATATTATCACAACGTTCTAAAATCTGTTGGGTTGTTTTTTCTCCATAAGGAGCATATGCAGTATCAGCTATATAAAAAATATCTGCACCTTTGAAAACTTTTTGAATTGCACTAATAACAGTTAATCCACCAAGTCCAGAATCAAACACACCTACTTTCAAATAAAACCTTTAATTAAATTTATAAATTATAACTAAAAGTGCATAACTAATATGTTAAAGCTATGAATAATGTTTTGATTTAAATTTTAAGAGTTATTGCTAAAGGGGATAAGAATAAATCCCCTTTAAATTAGAAAGCTTCTACAATAGAACCTTGATATTTTTCTCTAATGAATTTTTTGATTTCGCTTGAGTTAATTACTTCATCTAAAGCTTTGATATATTCTTTATTTTCATTACCTTTTTTTACAACAACTATATTTGCATATGGAGAATCTTTTGATTCAATTACAAGTGCATCTTTTAATGGATTTAAATCTGCAGCAAGTGCATAGTTTGTATTAATAATAGCAGCATCAACTTCATCTAAAACTCTTGGTAATTGAGGAGCATCTAATTCTTCAATTTTAAGATTTTTAGGATTTTCAACAATATCAACTACAGTTTTAAAATCTACATCTTTAAATTTTAATAGACCTTCTTTAACTAAAATATCTAAAGCTCTACTTTCATTTGTTGGGTCATTTGGAACTGCAATTGTAGCACCATCTTTTAATTCACTTAAAGCTTTGATTTTATTTGAGTATAGTCCCATTGGTTCTAAATGTACATTAACTGTTTTAACTAAATTAGTATTCTTATTTTTATTAAATTCAGTTAAATATGGTAAATGTTGAAAAAAGTTAGCATCTAGTTCACCTTCATTAACTGCAATATTAGGAGTTACATAATCTGTAAATTCAACTATTTCTAAATCATAACCTTTTGCTTTTAGTAAAGGTTTAACAGCCTCTAAAATTTCAACATGAGGAACAGGTGTTGCTCCAATTTTGATTGTTGTTTGTTTAGCTTCAACTTTTTCATCTACGCTTTTTTTAGATTCTTTTGTATCTGTACAAGCAGTAATTCCAAGTGCTAATGCACCTGCTATCGTAAATTTTAAAATATTTTTTAACATTAATTTTTTCCTTTATTTTTTTGTAATTTTATATAAATAATCGCCTAAACTTTGACATATCTGTACTAAGGCGATTAAAATTAGTACAGTGTAAATCATAGTATCCGTTTGGAATCGATAGTAACCATATTTAATAGCTACATCTCCCAAACCTCCACCACCAACAGCACCAGCCATTGCTGAAAAACCGATTACCGTAATTAAAGTAAGCGTAATTGCTGAAATTATTGCAGGTAAAGCTTCAACTAACATAACTTTAAAAATAATTTGAAAGTCACTAGCTCCAAAAGATTTTGCAGCTTCAATAACGCCAATTTCTACCTCTTTTAAAGCACTTTCAATTAATCGTGCAACAAAAGGAGCAGCTCCAATTGTAAGTGGAATAATAGCAGCAGTAGTTCCTATACTTTTTCCAATTAAAAACTTTGTAACAGGAAATAACACTATCATTAATATAATAAAAGGGAAAGACCTTAAAGTATTTATTACAACATCTAATATTGAATAAACTTTTAAATTTTCTTTTAATCCACCTTTTGATGTTAATGTTAAAACAATTGCTAAAAAGAAGCCTATTATTAAAGCTAAAAAAGTAGAAACGAATGACATATAAATTGTCTCACCTAAAGCTGGAAATAAAATATCAAACATTACAATACCTCCCAGATAATTTTGTGTTCTTTTATATAATTTGTTACTTTTTCTTTATCTTTTTCTTCAATATTAATAACCATATTTCCAACAATATGAGTATTAATCTCTTCAAGTTTTCCCCATACAATATTAAAATCCATATCAAGTTCTCTTGCCATTTTTGTAATAAAAGATTGAAAAGCATTATCTTTTGGAAAATAGATTTTTATATTAACACCTTCATTAGGAACAACTTCAGTTTCACCTAAAAACTCTTTCATTTTTAAATCTGGTTTTAAAAACAACTCTTCAGTGTCATCAAAACCAATAATATTTCCATGCTCTAATAATAAAGCTTTTTGTGCAATTTGTTTTACAACTTCCATTTCATGAGTTACTAAAATAATAGTAATGTTTAATTTTTCATTTATCTCTTTTAATAAATTTAAAATAGATGTAGTTGTATTTGGATCAAGTGCAGAAGTAGCCTCATCACTTAGCAAAATATCTGGGTCTAATGTCAAAGCTCTTGCAATTGCCACACGTTGTTTTTGACCACCACTTAATTGATTTGGATATGCATCAATTTTCTTGTCTAATCCAACTAATTCTAATAAATCTTTTACTTTCTTTAAAATTACTTCTTTTTTAAATCCCCATAATTGCATTGGAAGAGCTACATTTTCAAAAACTGTTTTTCTTTGAATTAATGAAAAATGTTGGAATATCATTCCAATATTTTTTCTAAACTCTCTTAATTGATCTTTTCCTAGTGCTTTTATTTCTTTATTATTTACAATCAAAGAACCATCTGAATAATCTTCAAGACCATTTATACATCTAAGAAGTGTAGATTTTCCAGCACCACTATGTCCAACAATCGCAAAAATTTCACCTTTTTTTATATCAATAGAAATATTATTTAAAACTTTTGTATCACTATAATACTTATCTAGATTCTTTATATTTATCATAATTTTCCCTTATCAAGCTGGAATAGTATATAAAAATGTATAAAATATGAATTAAATAAGTAATTAATAAAAATATTTAGATATATTAAATAATATATCTATAAAAAAGGTGTTCTTTATGTTTCATCACTTTCACCCTTACGAACCTTTTCTTAATATAAATACAAAGAAAATCATTGTAGGAACTCTTCCACCACCTAGATTTTGTACAAAAGAATACAAAACAAATGACGTAGATTTTTGCTATGGCTCGTCAGACGGATTATTATGGAAAACCTTAGATATAATTTTTAATTTAAATTTAGAGTATAAAAATACAAAAGAAGAGATAGAAAAAAGAAAAGAGTTTTTAATCTCTCAAAAGATTGGCGTTTGTGATATTGTGAATACTTGTAAAAGAGAAAAAGTAGATGCAAGTGATTTAGGAATGAGAGATATTGAACTGCGAGATATTTTAGGGTATTTAAAAAAGTTTAAAACTATAGAAACTATTATCTTTACAGGAGGAAATTCTAAAAATGGTCCTGAGTATTTTTTAAGACAAATTCTAAAAAAAGAAAAAATAGAGTTTACCCAGGTTTCAAATGAAATTCCAAAAGTTCATTCATTCTTTTTTGATCATAGAAAAATTCAAACAATAAGTTTAACCTCACCATCAAATGCGGCAAATAGATTTATAGGATCAAACTCTTATTATAAAGAACAAAAAATGAGAAACCCAAACTATACAACCTTTGATTTTAGAGTAGAACAATATAGAAAAGTGTTTTTAGAAGAATAAGGTAGAAAGTCTTTATTTTTTATAATTAATCAGTAAACTTATCCCTTATTGCCAAAAACTTATCCACATTATCAAAAAATATTTTAATTAAATTTGGATCAAACTGTTTTCCTGATTCATCTTTTAATAACTGGAATATCTTTTCATCTTCCCAAGCTTTTTTATAACATCTATTACTTCCTAAGGCATCAAATACATCTGCAATTGCAGTTATTCTTCCATAAATATGTATGTCATTACCTTTTATTCCTCGAGGATACCCTGTACCATCCCATTTTTCATGGTGTTCATATGCTACTATTGCAGCTGTTTTAAGTAAAGGTCTATTAGAATTTTTTAATAAATTATAACCAATTTCTGAGTGTTTTTTCATTATTATCATTTCATTATCAGTTAATTTTCCATTCTTCTTTAGAATATTATCGGCAATTGCAACTTTTCCTATGTCATGCATTGGGCTTGCTTGATTTATCATTTCAGCTTCATTTTTACTCAATCCATATTTTAAAGCAAGTATTTTTGAGTATTCCGCAACCCTTTTTACGTGATTACCCGTCTCTTCAGATCTACTTTCTCCAATAGAACCCATTGTAAAAATAATCTCTTTTTGTATATCAACAATCTCTTTTGAATCAGTTATATCTTTTCTTAAAGCACTAAAACCTATTATTTCTTTATGCTTATATATTGGTTCAATTTCTGCCTCAACCCAATAAAATGAACCATCTTTTCTTAAATTTTTAACTTCACCTTTCCAAATTTTTCCAGATTTTATAGTATCCCATATTTCTTCAAAAACTTCTTCTGGCATATCTGGATGTCTTACAATATTATGAGGTTTACCTATTAATTCATCTAATGAATAGCCTGAAATTTTACAAAAAGCACTACTTGCATGAATAATTATACCTTTTGCATCAGTTTTTGAAAAGATTACATTTTCATCATATATATTAAGTAAAGATTTTAACTTTTGTTTTTGTTTTTTTATTTCTGAAGTTTTTCTATCTACATCTTTATTTAATTGTTTTGTGTAATTTCTATTAAAAAAATAAAGAAACAAGAAAATCATTAATATCAATATAACTATAATTTTCTCAGTATAGTCTTCTTTAAAATTATAAATTAAGGATTTATCTAAATCTTTTTCATTATAAAAAAGAATTAAAAAAGCCATATCTTGATCATGTATATCATTAATTTTATCAACAATAACTAAATAATTATCTAATAAAAATGGCTTTTTAGCATAGATAAGTTTTTTAATACCATAATTTTTAGCCTTATTCATAAATTCTTTAGATGCATTTAAGTTAGCTACATAATTATTCTCAATAAATAGACCTGTAAAAGGCTTAATAAATCGTTTAGTATAATCTTCGTGTAAAACTACTAATGGCTCAAGTTTATATTCTTTTAAAAGTTTAGTTATAGAATTAAGCTTAGTAATCATTTCAATGATTCCTATAAATTCCCCTTTATGAAATAATGGAATCATTGTCTTAAAAGTTGTATCAAATCTTCCAGTACTAATTCCTGACATAGCTTTAGGGTTTTTAATCATATCAGCAATATCAATTCTAGCACTTGCAGCATGATCTCCTACATTTTTAGTCCAGCTTCTATAAAAACTATACCCATTTTTATCTATTATTTGAATCCAAAGATTTTTATTTTCTCCAAATTCTTCTATTTCATTTATAATCTCTTTATAATTTAGAGCACTATTATCTTTTGATAACAAAGCATTAATTAAAACTTCTTCTTTACTAAGTAAATATATTAAACCGAAATTTCTTCCAAATTTTCTATTTACTTCATCTTTGAATACTTGTTTTACTTCTTTACTTTTTTGTTGATAAATTTCATTTGTTAGTTGGGTTATCTTTTTTTTATAGTAGAATTTATGTAGTAGTAAAAATATTATTGAGATTGAAAGTATTGCTAATAAAACATTACGCATTTAAAAACCTTTTAAGTCCAATCTCAAAATTATTTACTTATTTATTCATTCATTCCTGCAAAAAACTCTGCATTATTCTTAGTTTTTTGCATTTTTGAATATAAGAATTTTAAGGCTTCAACTTCATCCATAGATGCAATTGCATTTCTTAAAATCCATGTTTTTTGTAAGATTTCAGGAGTTAGAAGTAATTCTTCTTTTCTAGTTCCAGATTTAATAATATCAAGAGCAGGATAAACCCTTTTATTAGCTGCATTCCTTGATAATACAACTTCAGAGTTTCCAGTTCCTTTGAACTCTTCAAAAATAACTTCATCCATTTTTGAACCAGTTTCAATTAAAGCAGTTGAAATAATAGTCAAACTTCCACCCTCTTCGATATTTCTAGCAGCTCCAAAAAATCTTTTTGGTTTGTGTAAAGCATTAGCATCAACCCCACCTGAAAGTACTTTTCCAGAAGAAGGAGTAACAGTATTATAAGCTCTTGCTAATCTTGTAATAGAGTCTAATAAAATAACTACATCTTTTTTCATCTCTACAAGTCTTTTTGCTTTTTCAATAACAATCTCAGCAACTCTTACATGGTTTTGAGCAGGTAAATCAAAAGTAGAAGAATAAACTTCACCTTTTACACTTCTTTGCATATCTGTAACTTCTTCTGGTCTTTCATCAATTAGTAAAACCATTAAAGTAACTTCAGGATGATTTTTAGAAATACCATGAGCTAAATCTTTTAAAAGCTCAGTCTTACCAGTTTTTGGAGGTGCAACTATTAAACCTCTTTGACCTTTACCCATAGGTGCAAATAAATCTAACATTCTTCCTGTCATTTTTTTTGCATCATATTCAAATTTAAATTTTTCTGTTGAGTATAGAGGAGTTAAATTATCAAATAGTGGTCTGTTTTTTGATTCTTTAATAGGTAGATAGTTAATAGCTTCGATTTTTAATAGTGCGTTATACTTCTCACTGTCTTTATTGGGAGGCCTTACTTGTCCTGAGACAATATCACCAGTTCTAAGTGCAAATTTTCTAATTTGTGTAGCACTTACATAAGAATCATTAGAAGTATCAGAGAAGTTACCATCAATTGCTCTTAAAAACCCAAATCCACCATCTTTAATCTCTAAAATTCCTGTAAATAAAATAAATCCACCAGCATCAATTTGAGATTTTAAAATGTTAAACATTAAATCTTGTCTTTTTAATTCTTGTGGGTTTTCTACGTCAAGTTCTTTTGCGATTGTTAGAAGTTGTTCTAGTGTAAGTTCTCTTAGTTGTTCAATTCTGTACCCTTCAACTGGTACATGAGTTCTAGCTTTTCTAGGACTTTTTGTTGTTGTTTTGCTCTGAGTTTTAGACTCTTCCATTAGTAATGTTTACCTTTGATTGTACATATTTTAGATTATGTAATTTTTGTAGTTTTTGTAGTTTTTTATTAAGTAATAGTGTTATTGTAGTGTGAATTTCAAAATTTGTCAATTATTTTGGCTTTTTATTAAATTTAGGCATAAAAAAAGGTGTCAAGAAACTTGACACCTTATCTTATAAAAAGATGATTATAAATCACCCTCATGTTTTCCTAAGTATTCTGCAACACCTTCAGTTGATGCTTTCATACCTTCGTCACCTTTTGACCAACCAGCAGGACAAACTTCACCATGCTCATTAGTAAATAACATTGTATCTACCATTCTGATCATTTCATCAATGTTTCTACCTAATGGTAAATCATTAATTACTGAGTGTCTAACAGTTCCGTCTGCATCAATTAAGAAAGAACCTCTTAATGCAACAGCTTCACCAAATAATACATCATAATCTTTAGAGATTTGCTTAGAAAGGTCAGCAACTAATGGGTATTTAATTCTTCCAATTCCACCATTATTTACATCTGTTTCTCTCCATGCAAAGTGAGAAAATTGTGAATCAACAGAAACACCAATAACATTAACACCTCTTGAAGTGAACTCTTCAATTCTTTTTGAAAAAGCAATAATTTCTGATGGACATACAAAAGTAAAATCTAATGGGTAGAAAAATAATACCGCACCTTTTTCACCAATATTTTCGTATAAATTAAAATCTGCTACTATTTGACCATCTGCAAGTACAGCTGTTGCTGTAAAATCTGGAGCTTTTTTTGTTACTAACATATATATTCCTTTAGTTTTTGTTTAGAAGTGTATTATATTATAAATATCTATAAAAAAAACTAAAATATTCTTAAATTTTTAAATTTAAACAAAGTTTTATTATTTGATAAATTTTATCCATATTTATAAATATAAATTAAATATAATAAATTTAAATTAATATTAAAGTTTAATATTAATTTAAATGTTTCATAATTTACTAATTTTTCTATAAAATATTCTATTTATACTATTTTAAAGTTAGTTTTATAATTTCTGTGATAAAGTTTTTTAAATTTTATTAAGGAGTTATATATGGCAGTAATAATTACAGATATTTGTATTAGTTGTGATGCATGTTTAGACGAATGTCCAACAGAATCAATTGTAGATAATGATGAGAATCCAACAGGTGAAGATATTTATTATGTAAACCCAGAGACTTGTACTGAGTGTATTGGTGATAATGATGCACCAGCATGTGCAGATGCATGTCCTACTGAGGGATGTATTCAATGGGATGCAAGAGATTCTTCAGCTAATCCAGTTAGAGATGGAAAAACAGCTGGTGAACCTTGTGTTGAAGACTAATTTTTAATTAGTTTTACGCTTTACACCACTTACCAAAAAGGCAAGTAATTTTTAATTACTTGCCTTTTTTTTATTTTTTAGATATAATCCGCGACTTAATAAAAATCGAGGAATAACACTATGGAACAAACTTTATCAATCATCAAACCAGACGCAGTAGCAAAAAACGTTGTTGGAAAAATCTTATCAAGATTTGAAGACGCAGGATTAAGAATTGCAGCAACTAAAAAAATGCAATTAAGCAAAGCAGATGCAGAAGCATTTTACGCAGTTCACGCTGAAAGACCATTTTTTGGTGACTTAGTAGAATTCATGATTTCTGGACCAGTTGTAGTAACTGTTTTAGAAGGTGAAAATGCTATGAGCAAAAATAGAGACTTAATGGGTGCAACTAATCCTAAAGAAGCTGAAGCTGGTACAATTAGAGCAGACTTTGCAGAATCAATTGATGCAAATGCAGTTCATGGTTCAGATTCAGTTGAAAATGCAAATATTGAAATTAATTTCTTCTTTGCACAAAAAGAAATTTGTTAATTATTCATTAATTAACATATTTTATAATGAAAATAGAATTTAAAAGAGCACCACAAACTCCCAAAGAATTGGAAGTTGTACTTAATTCAGTTAAAATTGAAGGTACTTTTTGTAAAATATCGCAATCATTAGTGAAAATTGATGCCATGTTAATTGGAAATACAGATATTGATTGTTGCCGATGTGGTAAAACAGACAATATTGAAGTTAATGAAAAACTAGATTTTTTATTATCTGATCGTATTATCAAAAATGACGAAAGCGAAGATTTAGTAATTGAAATAGAAAACGGTTTAATTGACTTTGATGAAATAATTCAAAGTGAACTAGAAGCTATTAAGAGTGATTATCATATTTGTGAACAATGTTCTAATAATAACGATGATTTTGAAAAAGAATTTTAAGGAGAAAATAAAATGGCAGTACCAAAGAGAAGAGTCTCTCATAGTAGAGCGGCTAAAAGAAGAACACACTATAAGGTTACTTTAAAAAGACCAGTAAAAGATACTGATGGAACATGGAAAATGCCTCATACAGTTAACCCAAATACTGGTGAATATAAAAGCTAATGCATACTATAGCAATAGATGCAATGGGTGGGGACTTCGGTCCCGAACCTATCATTGACGGGCTTATTAGTGCTTTAAAAAGCAATAATAACTTTACTGCAATTGCAGTAGGTAAGAAAGATGAACTATTATCTTTAATACCACAAAACTTACTATCAAGAATTGAAATATTAGATACAGATGATGTAATTAGTATGAGCGATTCAGCTACAGATGCACTTAAAAGAAAAGAATCTACAATTTATAAAGCTATAGAATTAGTTCGAGATGGAAAAGCTGGAGCTGTTGTTTCTGCTGGTCATTCTGGTGCTTCAATGTCATTAGCAACTTTAAGAATTGGTAGAATCAAAGGTGTATCAAGACCTGCTATAGCTACACTTATGCCTACAAGCGAAAATCAAAATACATTAGTATTAGATGTTGGAGCAAATGTAGATAGTGATGCTAAGAATTTATTTGAATTTGCTGTTATGGGTCAAGTTTATGCAGAAGATGTATTACAACTTGAAGATCCAATAATTGGATTATTATCAAACGGTGAAGAAGAAAGCAAGGGTAATGAAGTTACTAAAGAAGCTTACGGTTTAATATCAAAAGTTCCCAATTTTGCAGGTAATGTAGAAGGTAGTGATATCTTCAAAGGAACAGTTGATGTTGTTGTTTGTGATGGTTTTGTAGGAAATATTCTACTAAAAACTGCCGAAGGTGTTGCAGATACAATTGGTAAAATCATAAAGAAAAGTCTTAAGAGATCATTAATTTCAATTGCTGGTGCAGTACTAATGCGTAAAGTATTTAAAAACTTAAAAGTTAGAGTTGATTATGCAGAATATGGTGGAGCTCCATTACTTGGAGTAAAAGCACCTGTTATTATAGCACATGGAAAATCTAACCCTAAAGCAATACATAATGCAATCTTACAAGCAATTAGTGCAGCTAGTTCTAACCTTAATGAAGACATTGAGGAAAGATTAGCACGATATAGTAAATAATTATTATTTATTATACTTTTATATAAGGATATGTAAATGACATATGCAGCTTTTAGATCTATTGGAGCATATATACCTCCAAAGATTATGACAAATGCAGATTTTGAAAAAATTATTGATACTAGTGATGAATGGATTACGAAAAGAACTGGTATTAAAGAAAGAAGAATCTCTGAAGAAAATGAAGCTTCATCTGATTTAGGTGTAAAAGCAGCGCAAGTTGCAATAGATAGAGCAGGAATTAAAAAAGAAGATATTGATTTAGTAATTTGTGCAACAGTGACTCCTGATTATTTATGTATGCCTTCAACTGCATGTTTAATCGCTTCTAAACTTGGTCTCCCTCCAGTACAAGCTTTTGACGTTAGTGCAGCTTGTACTGGATTTGTTTATGCAACTTCTGTTGCTAAAGCCTTTGTAGAATCTGGTATGAAAAAAAATGTATTAATAGTTGGAGCTGAAACTTATAGTTCAATTTTAGATTATACAGATAGAGGAACTTGTTTCATCTTTGGAGATGGAGCAGGTGCAGCAATTATATCTGCAACTTCAAATAAAGAAGAAGCAATTATAGATGTGAATTGTTCATCAGATGGAAACTACGAAGATTTAATTAAAACTCCAGGTGGAGGATCTAAACATCCTTGTAGCCAAGAAGTTTTAGATAGTAAAATGGCTTGTATTAAAATGAAAGGAAATGAAACTTTCAAACTTGCGGTTAGAACTTTAACTTCAGATGTAGAAGTTATGATGAAAAAACATAATCTTACAAGTAAAGATATAAATCATTTTATTCCTCATCAAGCAAATATGAGAATCATCACTGCTGTTGGAAAAGCTTTAGAAATGACGGAAGAGCAAACTGTTGTTACTGTAGATAAATATGGTAATACATCAGCTGCTTCAATTCCTATGGCTATGAACTATGCGTATGAGCAAGGTAAAATTAAAGCAGGAGATACTGTTTTATTTGATGCCTTTGGTGGAGGACTTACTTGGGGTTCTGCACTATTTAAATTTGCACCTAATAAGTAAATTTAACCACGCATATAAAAAAGGGAACAAGTTTTTACTTGTTCCCTTTTTTTATAACTACAATTTATAAATACTGAACTAATCCCATATAAAATATTGTTCCTGCAAAAATAGAAATCAAATAGTTTTTTAATGTTATATGTAAAATAGCTGTAAAAATAATAGCTCCTACTTCTTTTAAACCATGAGGTGCAATAACAAAATCAATATCTTTTATAGAATAAACAATTAAAATAGTCATAATAACTGCAGGAAAAAATCTTTCTATAAATACTATATAAGATGGAAGATCATTTTTTTTAAAAAATAAAAATGGCAAAAATCTTGTAAAATAATTAACAACAGTCATAATAGCAATTGCTAAATAAATCTCATAATTACTCATTTTCTATTCTTCTTCTAAATGTAAACATTAATAATAGTGCTAGAATAATTGAAATTATTAACATTTTATCACTAGGCACTGTAAATAATGCAATTAAAGAAGCAACTGCTCCAATAATAAAAGGAACCATATTTTGTAAGTTTTTATATTGTTCAATACATAGAACAACAAATAAAGCAGTTAATGAGAATTCTAATCCTGCTGTATTAAATTTTATATTTGAGCCTACTATTGCTCCAAGAGTTGAGCCTATAAACCAATAAGATTGATTAAAAGCTGTTAAAAAAAAATAATACCATCTTTTTTTTAATTGATCATCATCTTTTATTGTTGTGAGTAATGCATATGTTTCATCTGTTAAACCAAAAATTAAATATGGTTTCAACTTACCTGTTTTTTTGAATCTTTTTAACAAAGACAAACCATAAAAAGATTGTCTTATATTTATAAACCATGTAGCAATTGCAATATCTACAAATCCAGCTTTTGCATTAAAGAAATTGATAGCAACAAACTGCAAAGCCCCAGCATAAATAAATAAAGACATAAGTGGTGCTAAGTACCATGAATATTCAAAAGATACTAATAATAAACCAAAAGCAAAACCTAGAACACCATATCCCATCATAACAGGGATAGATACTTCAAATGCCTTTTTTATTTCATTCTTATATTTCAATCTAATAATTACTACTTGAATTTTTTATTATTAGGATTATTTTTAAATACATTCATAGAATTTTGCTCTTTATTTCTATTAAACTTATCAACAGTTGCAACTGAGTTTACATATAATATTGATTCTTCTACAACTATTTGGAAAATACAATGTAAAGGTACTTTTGCAACTGAACCAAAGTTTTCACTTCCATATCCAGCTTCAAATGTAAGGAAATCATCATTTACTTCAACTGTTGTATAAGTATAGTTACTTAAAATAAATAGCGAAAACTTTGCTAACTGATCTTTAATAGGTTTAGGAAGTTCAGGATTAAATACCATACCTTCAATATTTGCTGTAATTGAAAATTCTTTGTTACTATCTAGCAAGAATTCAATAGTTTCTTTTATTTGTTTACACACTAAGTTTTTATATTCTTCATTTTCTATAATATCTGTAATCATTATTTAATTCCATTTTAAAATTTTACTAGTATTATAACTTATGAAACAAATAATTATCCTTATTTTTATTACATTTACTATTACAAATAGTTTTGCCTATGAATTTAAACTAAATAAAAAAGATATGGAATATATTAATAACTCTCATAGAAAAAGTTTTATTGAAAATAGATTAGGGAAATACCAAACTTTAAAAACTAAAGTAAAAAATTATGAACTAATTAGAAAACTTTCTCATGTAAATACATTTATGAATAAAATATTCTCAAAACATGATATTGATTCCAAGTCATCAATTGACCACTGGGCAACACCTAAAGAGTTTTTATTACAAGGTCATGGAGATTGTGAGGATTATGCAATTTCTAAATACTTTACTCTTTTAGAGTTAGATATTCCAAAAGAAAAACTATATTTTGGAGTGGTAAAAGTAAAAGGCTCAAATACTTCACATATGGTATTACTATACCTTGAAAATAAAAATGCAACTCCACTTGTATTAGATAACTTAAGTTTTAGAGTAATTCCTCTAACAAAGAGAAAAAAATTGATTCCAAAATTTGCTTTTAATGAAATTGATTCCTATAAATTTACAAAAGAAAGATTTACAAAAAAAGTTAATGTAAACTGGGGGAAAGATGACAAGTGGAATAAACTTTTAAAAAGAGTTTATAAACATAATGAGTAATCATTTATTTCATCAAAATCAATCATTGCATTCATAAGTGCAATTTTTTCTGCTTCTTTTAACATATCTAAGCTAATGTCTTTTTCAATTAATAAATTATCATTTAAATATCTTTGTCGTGTAGTACCTTTTAAAAGACAAGATTTAGATGTAATCCAAGTGCCTTTATATAAAATAGCTATATTTGCAATACTTGTATCATGAACAATACCATTTTTTATAATAATAACCTCATCACAATTATCTCTTTTTTCAAAAAGAGTATCTAGTTTTTTTCTATTTGTAGATTTTTTCGAATATTGGATATCATCATCAAAAATTATTTTAAAAGATTTTATTTCTCTTTTTTTATACTCACTATATTGTACATCCAAAACACCTTCATCATTGTAAGTTACCTTACATTTTAAAAGCTTATTTGAGGGTGGATATATGTAATCTTGCAAATTGATATTTAAAGCTATTGTATTTGCTATACGGCTACAGTGATATGCTAGATTAAACACTTCATAGTCATCACATTTAATTGTTTCAAAATAAGTTTCTTTATTCATAATTCTCTTTTTTTAATATTTTAAAATGACTTTAAAAAGGTAGATATATTTTATCTTGAAGCTCTTCGTATTCTGATTCTACCTTTGAATCACTAGTTATTCCACCGCCACTTTTATAATATAATTCATCATCATTCTCTTCAATAAATCTAATCATAACAGATGAATCTAAAGACTTTCCATCATAAACTCCAAAAACTCCTGTATAAAAATCTCTTTTATAATTTTCAGTTTTTTCAAGCAATTCAATAGTTTTCTTTTTTGGAGTTCCTGTAATTGAACCAGCAGGAAGTAATGATGTTAAAATAGTACCAATATTTTCATGCCAATCTTCTTCTAAGTGTCCCGATATTTTAGATGAAACTTGAAGTAACTTTTTATCTCCAGCATTAATCTTATCAATATATCTAAACTTATCAACACGTACTTTTGAAGCAACAATTGATAAATCATTTCTTAGTAAATCCACAACCATTGTATGCTCAGCCATCTCTTTAATATCACCTAATATTTTTGCTTGAGCATTTGGTATAGAAGAATCAATTGTTCCTTTCATAGGATGAGTATAAATTTTATTTTTCTTTATTTCAATAAAACGCTCTGGAGAAAAACATACAAAATTTGTATTATCTTTTTTAAACCTTAGTTTAAATTTTGAATGAACTTTATCATAAATCTCATCTAAGGAATAATCAGTTTTTATTTTTGTTTTAGCTGTAAGATTTAAAAGATAAGAGTTTCCCATTTTGATCTGTTCTTGAAGAAAATCAAACTTTTTTTTGTACTCAATAAAAGAAATAGGCTCTTTTAATATTGTAGTTTTATCTTTGATTTTTGAAGTATGTTTTGAGTTTAGCTTATATTTTATTTCTTGTGGTAATTCTGATAATTTTTCAAGATAAAAATCTTTTAAGTCATAAGAGATAATAAATAAAAAAGGTTCTTTTTTTGAACCTAATTTATTTAATTTTTCTTCTAAAGTTTTATTTTGCAAGGTAAAATTTCTATTTTCTAGTTTTTATATTTATTTAATTAATTTTTTAAGAATTGCCATTCTTACAAGAACACCATTTGTTACTTGTTCTAAAATTTTATTTCTTGGATCTTTTAACATTTCATCTGAGATATCAACATTTCTATTTACAGGACCTGGATGTAAAAGTAATATATCACGATCTCCAAATGTTTGGCTTGTAATACAATAGTCTTTTGCATACTCTTGGATTGATTCAAAGAAGATTTCATTATGTCTTTCAAGTTGTGTTCTTAAACTCATAACAACATCAACCTCATCTATAATCTCTTTTATATGATCGTATTGTTTATGTTCTGTATGTTCTGCTTTAAAACAATCAGGTGCTACAAATACAACTTCCATTCCAAATCGTGGAAGTAGTCTTCTATTAGATCCTGCTACTCTTGAAGTTCTAACATCTCCTACAATGGCAACTTTTTTACCCTCTAAATCTTCATTGAAGTGTTCTCTTATTGTATAAAGATCTAATAAAGCTTGTGTGGGATGTGCATGTTTACCATCACCTGCATTTATAATTGGACAATCTACATGATCAACAAGTGTTCCAGGTAGTCCACAATCAGAGTGTCTCATAATAATAGCATCAGGTTTCATTGCATTTATATTTGCAACTGTATCAAAAATAGTTTCACCTTTGCTTCTTGAAGATGTGCCTACATCTAAAGATACAACTTCAGCTCCTAATCTTTTTGCAGCAATTTCAAAAGCACTTCTAGTTCTAGTTGAGTTTTCAAAAAACAGTGTTACAATAATTTTTCCATCTAAAATTTTATTAGATTTCATATCTTTAAACTTTTTTGCATCTTCAAAGAGTTCAATAATTTCTTCTACACTAAAGTCTGCCGTTCTAATTAAATGCTGCATATAATTCCCTCAATTTTAATTTGAATTGTATCAAAAAGCTCTTTAAAAATTAGAAAAACCCTGTATAATGAAAAACTTTTTTTTAGGATTTCTCAATGAAACTACAAACACTTATATTAGTACTTTTTACACTCTTTTTTACTGCATGTTCTATAAAACCACTTGAACCAGTAAAGTTTAAAACAATAAAAGAAGATATCTCTTTTACAAATGATATCAAGCCTATTTTAGATAATAGATGTGTATCTTGTCACTCATGTTATAACTCACCTTGTCAATTAAAACTTTCATCTTTTGAAGGCTTGCAAAGAGGTGCTTCAAAAGAAGATATTTATGCAAATAGGTTAAATGCAGCAAATCCTACAAGACTATTTACAGATGCCCTAAATAAAAAACAATGGAGGGAAAAAGGTTTTTTCTCTGTTACAGATACTCTTGTAAACTCTTTAGATAATTCAAAAGAGTCTATTATGATGCAATACCTTTTTCAAAAAGATAAAAACCCCTTAAATATAGGTGATTATTCTCCTGAAACAGATGAACTTTCTTGTTCTAAAAATAGTGATGAGCTTAATGAGTTCTTTGATGATAATCCACATAAAGGAATGCCTTATGGTTTTCCTGCATTAGAGAAAGAAGAGTACAATCTTTTAATGACTTGGCTAAAAAATGGCGCAAAAGATGATAGAGCTAAAAATATTATTCCAAAAAAAGAGCAAGTACAAATAAATAAATTTGAAGAGTTTTTAAATAATACAAGTATTAAGCATAAAGTAAGTGCTAGATATATTTATGAACACCTTTTTTTAGCTCATATATCTTTTGATGATAAAAGTGACAACTTTTATGAATTAGTTAGATCTAAAACTCCAAGTGAAAAAGAAGTAGAAATCATCGCTACAAAGTTTCCCTTTGATGAGATTAAAGAAGAGTTCTTCTATAGATTTAGAAAAATAGAATCAACAATAGTTCATAAAACACACATGGTTTATAAACTTAATGATGAAAAACTATTTAGATTTCAAGAACTATTTATAAAACCAAAATGGGATATAAAACCTTATTTAGCCTCTTATCATAAAGCTATTGCAGCTAATGGTTTAAAAGTTTTTGAGCAAATTCCTGCAAGAAGTAGATATGAGTTTATGCTTGATGATATTCACTATATAATTATGACATTTATTAGAGGACCTGTTTGTAAGGGACAAGTTGCACTTAATGTAATTCAAGATCATTTTTGGGTTATGTTTATGGATCCTAAATATGATATATCCTTACAAGATAGATTTTACTTACATGATAATTTAAAAAATCTATTTATTCCAAATCAATATGGAGATAATCCTAGTATTTTAAAAACTACTTCTATTTTAGATAATTATGAATTAGCAAAAAACTATCAAGTTAATAAATCTAAAATATACAAACAGTATTATACAAAAGGTATTGATATAGACTCTATTTGGAAGGGAAATAAAAAAGAAGTAAATGATTCTATACTAACAATATATCGGCACTTTGATTCTGCATCAGTTCATAAAGGAGCTTTAGGAAATATTCCAAAAACTTTATGGGTAATTGATTATCCTTTACTTGAACGTATATACTACTCTCTAGTTGCTGGTTTTGATATCTTTGGAAATACACCTCATCAATTGCTAGTGCGAAAGCATATGGATAGATTAAGAATTGAAGGAGAGAGTAACTTCTTAGAATACTTACCAAAATCTTCTAGAAAATCTTACTTTAAATCATGGTATCAAGGATGGTTAGCATCTGAATTAAGTGTTTATGTTCCCTCAGATGTTCAAAGTGCAATAGAGTATAAAAGTAGTGATTTTAAAGATGAGTTTGTACAAAAAGTCTTTAAGCATACAAAAATCAAAAAAGATTCAATCAATTTTATAAAAAAAGATTATCTTGATGTTAAAATAAGAGAAAAATATGAAAATAAAAAACAAATTGAAGAGACACTTAAGTCCCTAACTCTTCCAAATAGTTCAAAGATTATTGAAACCTTTACAGATTCAAAGTCAAATCTTGCTCATATTAGAATAAAAATGAATAATAAAAAAGATTTAGTTTACTCAATGGTTATAAATAGATGGCATAAAAACGTAGCTTTACTTTTTTTAGAAGATTCAAGACTAGATAGTAAAAAAGATACAGTAAATTATATAGAAGGTTTTATAGGCTCTTATCCAAATGTTTATGTAGAAGTTAATCAAGATGATTTAAGTGAATTTTTTAATCTAATAAAAAACTATAAAGATGATAAAATTGATAAAAAGCAGATTTTAAAATTTGCGATAAATAGAGCAAATCCAAACTTTTGGAAGAGTTTTGATTGGTTTAATAAGGAATTTAAAAAACAAGATAGTTTAAATTATGGATTAATGGATTTAAATAGATACATAAGTAAAGCAATTAATGATTAATTTATTAATAATTCGTTTAAATATTTTAGCTATAATCCTTTTATAAATAGAAACAAGTATATAAAAATTAGGAAATAGAATGATTGAACAAATAGATAAACAGTACGTACTTCAAACTTATGCAAGAAATTATGTAAATTTCAAAAAAGGTATAAATGCTACTTTATTTGATGATAAAGAAAATGATTATATTGATTTTACATCAGGTATTGGTGTAGTTTCTGTAGGTCATGGAAATAAAAGAGTTGCAGATGTTATTTATAATCAAGTAAGTAATATAACTCATATCTCAAATCTTTATGCAATTGAACCACAAGCCTTACTTGCAAAAAGAATAGCCCAACTATCAAGTATGGATGTTGGAGTATTTTTCTCTAACTCAGGAGCTGAAGCAAATGAAGGTGCGATTAAACTTGCTAGAAAATATGGAGAAACTCAATTTGAAAAGAAAAGATATAAAGTTATAACTTTAACTCACTCATTTCATGGAAGAACAATTACAACTGTAAAAGCAACAGGTCAAAAATCTATGCATACTCCAAACTTTGCTCCTTATCCAGAAGGTTTTTCATATAACCATGATATAGAAGATGTTTATAATGCAATAGATGACCAAACAGCAGCAGTTATGATTGAATTAGTTCAAGGAGAAGGTGGTGTTCAACCTTTAGAAAAACAAAAAGTTCAAGACTTAGCTAAGTTTTTAAAAGAGAAGAAAATTCTTCTTATTGTTGATGAGGTACAAACAGGAGTATTTAGAACAGGTGAATTTCTAGCTTCTAATTTATATGAAATTAATCCTGATATTATAACTATGGCAAAAGGTTTAGGTGGTGGTGTTCCTATTGGTGCAGTTGTTACAACTCATAAAGACATTTTAAGTGCTGGAGATCATGGTTCTACATTTGGTGGAAATTATTTAAGTACAAGTGCAGCTTTAGAAGTATTAAATATTTTAGAAGAAACTAAAGATTCTGGAGCATTAGATGAAACAATTATCCATTTTCAAGACAAAGTAACTAAGCTTTATGAAAACCATAAAAGACTATTTACAAAAACAGTTGGACTTGGTTTAATGAGAGGACTTAGAGTAATAGATGCAGAAACTTTAAGTGCAATTATAAAAGAAGCTTTTGACTGTGGAGTTATTGTACTTAAAGCAGGAAAACATACATTAAGATTATTACCACCTTTAACTATTTCAAAAGAAGAGATAAACGAAGGTTTTAAAAGGCTAGAAAATGCACTTTCAAAAATCAACTAATATCAAAGTACTATTATGTACTTTGATGTCATTAAATTTATTTTCACAAACTATTTTAAATGATGATTCAATTCTTTCAGAACCTAGAAAGAAAACTTTTGACTTATCAAAAGATCAAATTAAAGAAGATAGTTCAAAATTAAAAAAAGATTGGATTAATCCAATTCAGTATCAATTTACAAAGAATTTTGGTCAAGATTACAATACAGAAAAATCTGTAATTTCTATAAATCAACCTATTTTTCAAAGTGGTGGAATTTATCAAGCAATAAAATATGCGAACTCTACATATAAATATGCATCACTTGAAATTGAACAACAAAGAAAAGAGCTTATTAAACAGGCTGTAAATTTACTTTATAATATTGAAAAAACGAACTTAAATATAGAAAAAGCAAAATACTCTATAGAAAATGCAAAAATAGATGTAGATAGAAAAAAAGAGCAAGTATTAAATGGTTTTTTAGATGCTTCTTTTTTAGATAATGCACTTTTAGCATTAAATTCTACAAAAAATAGCTTAGTTGATTTAAAATATCAAAAGCAAGAGCTTATTAATAACTTCAATAATATATCTTCAAGCGATTATACAAAGTTTAAATTACCAACTTTTACTATTTCTTCAAAAGAACAGTTTATAAAAAACAATATTGAAATACAAAAAGCAAAAGCAGATATTACAAAAAAAGGAAACTTTTCATTTATGACTATGGCTAAGTATTTACCTAGTGTTAATGCTTATTATAATTATTCAAAATATCATGAAACAGATGACAATTCAAGTATCTCAAAAGAAAATACTCAAACATATGGTTTGACAGTAACTGTACCTTTTGATTCTAGAACTTTTAATGATATTGAAAGTAAAAAAATTGACTATTTAAAATCAAAACTTGATTTACAAAATACAATTATAAATGAAGAAACTTTTTTCAAAAATACTTTAGATAAAATTTCCATGATTGATGAAAGATTAAAAATTACACATGAAGATTTAGAGGTTTATAACTCTATTTTGGAAATTATAAATGAAGAGAAAGAAGCAGAGCTTAAAACACAAAGTGATTTAGATACTTTGCAGAATTCACAAAAAATCAAATCAATTGATTTAAAAACTTATGCAATTGATAAGCAAATAGCCCTACTTGACTTATATGTGAAATTACAATAAAAAAAGAAGTTTAGCTACTTCTTTTTTTCTTTAAAATTTAAATAATACTCAATCTCAGCTGGAGTTAATATCTTAATTGTATTTGTACTTCCTGGCATTCCAACTGGGTATCCTACTGTTGCTACATAAGTTCCTGTTTTATCAAGTAAACCTTTTGTATCTAATGTTACTAACATCTTTTGAAACATTTTTGAAGCTTGTGCTTCTTTTATTGTTCCTATTGGATCAACTCCCCAAATTGCTGTAAGTGAATTTAATATTTTCTTTTTATGCGTAAATGCATAGATTGGTGTTTTTGGTCTATATCTTGATATCTTTACTGCTGATTTTCCTGAACTTGTAAGAGCTAAAATTCCTTTTGCTCCTAAATCATCTGCAAGTTTTGTTACCGTTGCTTGTATTACATCAAACTCATCTAAATAGTCAAATTTACTTTGTTTATCATAGTTATAAATATCTTCAGTTCTTGATATAATATTGTTCATAGTATCAACAACATTAATTGGATCTTCTCCAACAGCACTTTCTTCAGAAAGCATAACAACATCAGTTCCATCTAAAACTGCATTTGCAACATCAGAAATCTCAGCTCTTGTTGCTCTTTCATTTTGAGTCATTGAAAGAAGCATTTGAGTTGCTGTAATTACAGGCATTCCTTTGCAATTTGCTTTTTTAATCAGCATCTTTTGAATTGTTGGTACATCATAATAAGGAACTTCAATACCTAAATCTCCACGCGCTACCATTAATCCATCTGATTCCTCTATTATTTCATCGATATTTTCAACTGCATCAAACTTTTCAATTTTTGCGATTAATTTACCTTTGTAACCATTTAAAAGTTTTCTAGCTCTTCTCATATCATTTCCATTTTGTACAAATGAAATTGCGAAATAATCTACATTATTTTCAACACCCCAAGCAATATCTTCTTCATCTTTTTTTGTAATTACATTAATATCTATTACTGTATTAGGAAAGTTAACACCTTTTCTTGAAGATAAAATTCCATGGTTTTCTATTCTAGCTTGAACTTCTCCATCAACTTGAATTACTTTAGCTCTAATAGTTCCATCATAAAGATAAATATATTCATCAATTTTAACTTTATCTAAAATATCTGGATAGTTAATAGAAACTACATAATGCTTATTAGCTTTTTTATATCCTACAATTTCATCTTTTAAAAATGTGATTATATCTCCACGTAAAAGTTCAAAAGGTTCTTTTAAATCCCCTACTCTCACCTTTGGTCCTGAAATATCTTGCAATACACCAACTGTTGTATTTAAATTTTTCATTGCTTGTTTTATATTATTTAGAGTATTTAAATGATATTCATGACTTCCATGTGAAAAGTTTAATCTAAACATATTTGCACCTGCTTTTATTAAACCTTCTATTATTTCTATGCTATGGCTTGCTGGGCCTAAAGTTGCTAATATTTTTGTTCTTTTATTCATCTTTTCTCCTTATTTTAGTTATAAAATTATAGCATAATATAGTTACAGATTAATTACAATATTACTTTATAATTATTTCACAATAATCCAATAATATGCTAAAATAACAAAATAAAATACTAAGGACATGGAATGAAAATAAAATTAATGATATCTTCAATTATAGCTGTAACAATGATTAGTGGATGTGCTTCAAAAACAGGAAATGAAACATTTGATAATAATCAAAAAGCAATTATTGGTACAACTTTAGGAGCTTTAGCTGGTATTGCACTTGGAAATAATATTGGTGGGGGAAGTAAAAGTAGAAATAAAGTTGTAGGTGCTGTTGTTGGTGCTGCAATTGGTGGAGCAGTTGGTTATAGTTTAGATAAGCAAGCAAAGGAAGTTGCAGATAGTTTAAATACAAATGTTAACAATAACCCAAATGCAGTGTTAGATCCAAATCAAGATTTAATAGTTTCAAATACAGATAACTATGTAAAAATCATGTTCAGAGATGCAATGATGTTTGAAACAAACTCAGCAACTCCAACTATGAGTGCTAGTGCAAAGATATCTAAAATAACAGGTGTTTTAGAAAAATATCCAAATACTTTAGTTCAAGTAACAGGTCATACAGATAGTAGAGGATCTTACTCTTATAATAAAACATTATCAGAACAAAGAGCATCAAATGTAGGTAATATTATCTATAATTCAGGAGTACAAAATCAAATTTTCTCAAAAGGATGTTCTTTTGATAAACCAGTTGCGCCGAATGATTCAGCATCAAATATGGGATTAAACAGAAGAGTAGAAGTATATCTTTACCCAAATCAAGCATCAGTAATCGACACTTGTAAATAAAAAGAGAAATCTTTTTATTTACAGCCCTTTGTTTATATCTACACTAAATAAATTTTGATACAATTACCAATGATAAAATTTAGCGAATATTTTAATGACTGGTTATATGGAAATGATGGCTACTATGCAATGTATAAAGAAATAGGAAAAGATGGCGATTTTTACACTTCTGTTTCAACTTCACCTTTTTTTGGTGGTGCAATTGCAAAAAAAATTATAAAATCAATTGAAGATGGTTTTTTACCACAAGATACAACAATTCTAGAAATTGGAGCACATCATGGATACTTACTTGCTGATGTAATACAATTTATTTATACACTTAAACCTAAACTTTTGGATACTTTAAACTTTTCAATAGTTGAAAGGTTTCCTAACTTACAAAAAAAACAAAAAGAATATATTAAAGAATCTTTTGGTGATATAATAAAATTAACGCATTATAATGATTTACAAGAAATCAAACTTGAAAATGCCTTTGTTCTTGCAAATGAAATATTTGATGCATTCTCCTGTGAATTAGTATATACAAATGACAAAAATGTTTTACAGCAAGCTTTCATAGAAAATCATAAAATAAAATTTATTGATTGTAATGATGAGAAAATTATTAATCATTGTAAAAAATACCAAATTACAAAAGGTGAAGTTGGATTATCTTATGAAGAGTTTGTAAATACTCTTTGTACAAATATAAAAGGCTTTGAATTTTTAACTTTTGATTATGGAGATAGATATCCAAGAAATGATTTTTCTGCAAGAGTTTATGAAAAGCATAAAGTTTTTCCAATATTTGAAGAGGGTTTAGATTTAAAAAAGTTATATAAAAAATCTGACATTACTTATGATGTTCATTTTAACCATTTAAGTGACTGTTTTAAAAATAATGGTATTGAAAATGTTGTTTTTAATACTCAATTAAAAGCTTTAGTTGAATTTGGAATTATTGAATTACTTGAGATATTAAAAGCAAATGTTGATGAATCAACATATTTAAGACAAACACAAAATGTTAAAACACTATTAGAGCCAACGGGTATGGGTGATAGGTTTAAAATTATAAATACCCGGAAATAATATAAGCTATGATTTCTTATAAAAACATATACCTACAGGATAAAAAACTATTCTATAGATGAAAAGAATAATCTAATACAAGTATTTTGTGATTTTGAAAAGAAGTAAATAAAAGTTAAATTATCATCTTCATATATAGTTTTAAAAGAGGTTCTTCTTTAGCAAAAGATTAGATACAATATCTTAAAAGTAATATTGATTTTGTTGATTATAGTCGTTCAAGAATAGATTTTTTTAATGAAAAAGAACTTCAAAGAATAATTGATAATAACCTAACAAATACGATAAAATATACAGCAAAAAATATTACAGATAAAAATCAACAAAAAAGGCTTTGGAATAGGTCTTAGTTTAGTAAAAAGAATTTGTGATCAAGAAAATATAGGTATACTAATTACTCAAATGAATACTATATTTTTTAATTACATATTTAAAATGGAGTTAAAATGAAGATCTTACTATTAGAAGATGATGTAATGTTAAATAGAGCTATTACACAATATCTTCAATCAACAAATCATTTAGTTAGAACTTCAAGAGATGGAACAAATTGTTTAAGGATTATAGAAGAAGAAGAATTTGAGCTATTAATATTTGATATTAATGTACCTGATATTAACGGTTTTGAAGTATTAGAAAGACTACATGAAAAAAATATAATTATTCCTACTATATTTATTTCAGCGCTTATTGATATTGAAGAAATATCAAGAGCCTTTGAACTTGGCTGTTATGACTACTTAAAAAAACCTTTTCATTTAAAAGAGTTAACTTTGCGAATAAATAAAATATCACAATCGCAAATAGTTCCAAAACAAAATAAACAACTATCAGATTCATATAGTTTTAATACAAATGTTTTAACTCTTTTATACAATAATGAAGCACATACTCTACCTAAAAGACAAATTCAAATAATTCAACTTCTTGCAAGATATAAAAATTCTGCGGTAAACTATGATATGTTTAGAGAGTTTGTATGGCAAGATGATGATATTGATAATGCTACAATTAGAGCAGAAATCAATAGATTAAAAAAAGCATTAAAAGAAGATTTTATTACAAATATTAGAGGTCTAGGATATATGATTGAGTATAAAAAAGAAGATTAAAGGTAATAAATAAATTTTATGAGCAAACAAAAAGGCGATGAAGCAGAAAAAAAAGCTGTATCTTTTTTAGAAGATTTAGATTATAAAATAATCGAACAGAATTTCTATGCTAAAAAGCTAGGAGAAATAGATATTATTGCTGTAAAAAATAATATCTATCACTTCTGTGAAGTTAAATCTGCAAATGATTATGAAGTTGCTATAAACAATGTAACACCTTCAAAACTATCAAAAATCAAAAGAAGTACAGATTACTACTTACAAATTAAAAAACTTGATGTAGCTTTTTGTATTGATGTAATAATTGTAGTAGACAATGAAATTGAATTACTAGAAAATATTACACTTTAACTACATTTACTAAATACTCTTATGAAACATAGCTTTTAAATTTCTTAGCACCTAAGAGCATAATAACTCCAGAAAATACAATAACAGCAGTTACATATAAAGAATAATCATAATTTCCTGTCCATTCTGTTAAACTTACTGCATATAAAGGAGCAGTTACTTGTCCTATTCCATAAGCAGTTGTTAAAGCACCCATTAGCATAACAGGATTTTTACCTGATAACTTACCACCTAAATTCATAAATAAAGCAACTAAACCTGTAAATGTTCCACCATATAAAATTCCACATAATAAATTTAGATATATATTAGAAGTCATAGTAGGAATTAGAATACCAACAATTTGAATAGACATTGCAATTATAATTATATTTACACTTCCATATTTATGTGCAAGTTTCATCCATATAATAGCAGCAGGAATTCCAGCAAGTCCAACTAATAACCAAGATAAACCAGCAATATGTTCCAAGCCTGGAAGAGATTTTAAAATAGTAGGAAGAAATGTTCCTTGTATTACAAAGCCAACACCTTCTGTAAAGTATGCCGCAATTAAAATCACTACAAAAGGAGAGAAAAGTGCTTTATTAAAAGGATGTTTTTCATTTTTTTGACTAACATGTTTATCAAATGACAAAATATACAAAGGATAAAAAGCAACTAATGCCCCACTTAAAGTTAATACAATCCATGACGTTTGCCATGAAGAGATATATAAAACATATCTACTTATTACATCTGATAGTGCAAGCGCTATTCCAATACCTGAAAAATATATACCCATAGCTTTTGTTTTATCTTCAAAATCTAATTTTGTCATAACTATAGCAGCTCCAACAACTAAAGCCATAGCTGCGCCAAATCCAGCCACTATTCGTCCAAGTAACCATAAGATTTCATTTGTTGTAATTCCCATTATAACAGTTGTTAAAATACATAAAATAATACCTAAGCGAAAATACTTTACTTTTGTATTTATATCTTTTATAAAAATTGCAAAAATTGAGCCAGATAAGTATCCTGCATAATTTAGTGATGCTAATATTCCTGAAAAAGTTAAAGATAATGTATTATCTTCTAACATTGAAGGAAGTAGTGAAGTATAGGAAAATCTTGCAACCCCAACTCCAATAAATAAACCAATTATTCCTGCTAATAAAATATTAAAATTTTTATTTTTATCTAGTAAATTTAAACTATTCAATTTCTTTCCTTTGTGTACTTCTTAAAATATCATTTTGATATGCTTTTGGTGTCATTGCAAATACTTTTTTAAAAACATTTGTTAAGTGACTTTGATCATAAAAACCAACTTCAACAGCTGCTTGTGAAATATCAAGACCTTGACTTATTAATTTTCTTGCTCTATGAACTCTTTTATTTACAATATATGCATTTGCAGATAAACCAAAATCTTGATTACAAACTCTAATAATATGAAATGCACTTACATTTAACTCTTTTGAAATAGATGTAAGTGTTAATTTTGAAGAGATATTTTCTTCAATATACTCTTTAAAATCTTTTGCAATCTTTGTTGTTTCATTGATTTTTAAAAACTTTTTTTCATCTACAGATAAATTAAAGATAGTTTTTAAAAAATCTAATAATTTCATCTCTTTTTCTATTACATCATTATTTTTACATAAAAAATCAAATAGTCTAAAAAAATCTCTATTAACATTTAAATCATCAATTATATTAGGTAAGACAATTATATCTTCGTTTTCAAAAATTTGGTCCTGCAAAGCTTTATACCAATCTCTATCCATATAAATCACATAATAATCTTCATTCTCTTTATCTAAAATCGAATAGTGAACTTCATTTGGATTTATTACAACAAGTCTTTGTTTTTTTAGAATAACTTCATTTTCATTTATAATAAACTTTGCACTACCTTTTTTCAATCCAAGTAAACATATCATATTATGATAATGTTTTTGTGGGCATTCAAAAAATGTTGTACTATATTTTAATTCTATATAAGGTAATTCATTAACTTTAAAAATTCTATTATTATTTTCTATCATTTGAGTATCTTACAAAATAATTTATTAAAAAGTCTTGGAAAATATTGCTATTGTAAGTATAAAAGATGAAAGAAAAGTTGTTAGTAAACTTTCACCTTTTTATTTTGATTGTATATAAAATTAGTGCTAAAAGTATAACTACTATTAGTAGCATTAAACTAGCATAATAGTTTCATCTAATTTATTCAAGTTTTATTTAGTAGTTTTTAGTTAGTATATCTAAACACTTACGGAGACCTTTTTGTATTCAAAAGAACTAATATCTATTAAAAAATCAAACCGTTTTAGAACTCGTGAAGTATTTAATAAAAATATAATCGACCTAGCATCAAATGACTATTTAGGCCTATCTACTAATAAAGATATATTTCAAAAAGCTTATGAAAGAGTACTTCAAGAACAGTATACAAGTCCTAAAGCATCTATGCTTGTAAATGGCTATAATCAAATACATAAAGATTTTGAAGATACATTATGTAAAGTTAACAAGTTTGAAGCAGGAGTTGCCGTTGGTTCTGGTTTTCTTGCAAATATTTCAATGATTGAAGCCTTATGTAGAAATAATGATACTTTGTTTATTGATGAAGAATACCATGCAAGTGGAATACTTGCAACAAAACTTTTAAGACCTGAACAAGTTATTGTATTTAATCATAATGACTATAAAGACTTAGAAGAAAAAATTTTAAATAATACAAGAAGTGGCAGAAAAATAATTGCAATCGAAGGTGTTTATTCTATGGGTGGAGATGTAGCACCTAAAGAGTTTTTTGATATATCATCTAAATATAAAGCTATTTTACTAGTTGATGAAGCACATAGTTCTGGAGTTATTGGAGATAACTTATTAGGTTTATTTGATTATTATAAAATTAAACCAAATAAATATCATGTAAAAATGGGGACTTTAGGAAAAGCCTATGGTTCTTATGGTTCTTATATTTTAGCATCGAAAGAAATTATAGATTTTTTAGTAAATAGAGCAAAGCCAATTATCTATTCAACTGCACCATCATTATTTGATATTGCACTTGGATTAGAGTCTTTAAAATATATAATTGAAAATAAAAAAGTACTAAAAGAAAAGATAAATAAAAATTTAACTATTATACATAGAATATTAGATATAAAATCGCAAAGTTTAATTATCCCTATTGATATAGCAGATAATAAAAAAGTAAAAGAGATACAAGCAATTTTACTAGAACAAAATTACATAGTTGGAGCTATTCGACAGCCAACTGTAAATAGTGCGATTATAAGACTAATTGCAAAAATAGATATAAATGAAGATGATTTAATAAAAGTATGTAAAATATTGAAGGAATTAAATAAAAATGATAATAAACGATTTAATAAAAGGAAATCAGAAGTTTAGGGAAGTTTCATTCCCTAAATTTCAAGGAAATGTACAAGACCTTGTTCAAAATGGACAAAAACCTGAAATACTTTTTGTAGGTTGTAGTGATAGTAGAATTATTCCCGATTTAATGCTTGATACAAAACCGGGTGATATGTTTATTTTAAGAAATGTTGGAAATTTTGTACCTCCATACAGTCCTGATGAAGACTTTCATGGTAGTTCTGCTGCTATTGAATATGCTGTTTCTGTTTTAGGAGTTAAGCATATAATTATTTGTGGACATTCTCACTGTGGTGCTTGTAAAAGTTTATATCAAGATATTGGAGACTCTCCTGATTTAGTACATGTTAAAAAGTGGCTAGAATTAGGTAAGAAAGCAAAAGAGTATACTCTTCTTGCAATTCAAGATAAAAGTGATAAAGAAAAACTTTATAGAGCAACAGAAAGAATTTCAGTAGTTCATCAAATGGAAAATTTACTTACATTTCCAGATGTTGAACGAAAAATTAAAAATGGAACTTTACAAATTCATGGTTGGTATTATAGAATTGAAGATGGTACATTAGAATCTTACGATGGTGAAAAATGTTCATTCTTACCTCTAGTGGAAAATGAAGATGTCTAATAGTGAAGTAAGAAAATTACCAAGAAAAACTATTGTTATTATTGGTGTTTTAATTCTTGCAGGAATTGCTGTATTTACTATATTAAAAACACTAAAACAAGATAAAATGACTGAGATACTTGCTACTTTAGGTCATAGCAATATTAAAAAAATTGAAGTAATTAATAAATTAAGCGTTGAAGATAAAGAAACACGATATAAAAGTAAAGTATATAAAGTTAGATTTTATGATAATGACTTAGATAAAACATGTATAGGTTTTATTCATATGGGTAGATTTAATAAAAACACAAAAGACTTTGACTGTAAATAGGAATAATATGAGTATTATAGAAAAACTAGAAAATAACGAACGATTAGAATATGAAGATGCTATTAAACTTTATGATTTGGACTTATTTACACTTGCAAAATATGCAAATAAAATAAGAGAAGAAAAACATGGGAAAAAAACATACTTCAATATAAATAGACATATAAACCCAACAAATATCTGTAAAGATGTATGTCAATTCTGTGCTTATAGTGCAAGTAGAAAGAACCCTTTACAATATACAATGACTCACGAAGAGATACTTGAGATTGTAAAAAACTCTTCAAAAAATGATATTAAAGAAGTACATATAGTTTCTGCACATAATCCAGAAACTGGTTTACAATGGTATATGGATGTATTTAGAAAAATAAAAGAGAATTTTCCATCAATTCATGTAAAAGCATTAACTGCTGCTGAAATTCACTTTTTAAGTACTGAATATAATCTTACGTACCAAGAACTAATTAATATGATGATTGATCATGGTATAGATTCTATGCCAGGTGGTGGTGCTGAAATTTTTGATGAAAAAGTAAGAAAGAAAATTTGTGGTGGAAAAGTTACATCAGATCAATGGATTGAAATTCATAAGACTTGGCATAAAGCAGGAAAACAAAGTAATGCAACAATGCTATTTGGACATGTAGAAAACAGAGATCATAGAATTGACCATATGATTAGACTAAGAGACTTACAAGATGAAACAGGTGGATTTAATGCCTTTATTCCTCTTGTATATCAAACTGAGAATAATTACTTGAAAATTGAAGCTCCTCTAACAGGTGTAGAGATTTTAAAAACATATGCAATTGCTAGAATTGTTTTAGATAATATTTCTAATATAAAAGCATATTGGGCAACATCAACTGTAAAACTTGCTTTAATAGCTCAAGAGTTTGGTTCAAACGATGTTGATGGAACAATTGAAAAAGAATCAATTCAAAGTGCTGCAGGAGCAACTAGTGCTAAAGGTGTAGCTTTAAAAGAGTTTGTTGATTTAATTAAAAATACTGGTTTTACACCAGTTGAGAGAGACTCTATTTATAATGAACTAAAAACTTGGTAAAAGTTTTTAGTTCTAATTTTTATTTTTTATTTCTTACTTTGGCTGATTAAATACTAATTTAAATTCTATTTCTAAAAAGCCATCTTCATTTTTTGTCATTATTACAGGATACATAATATTTATGGAGTATAATTCATTATTTAACATCTCTATTGTATTAAAAAATTCTGCTGGTGTTTCTACTAACATACTTACAGAATAAAAGAACTTTGTAATATCATCATTTTTACTAGAATTAAACTTGATAAGAGTATCATCTGGGAATAAAATCTTTAATTGTTCACTAACTCTAGAAATTGGCAAAAACTCATCTGTAATATATTTATCATTATATGTTTTATAAACAACATCTTCTAATTTTAATGCGTCTTTAGCAATAATTATTCCTGATAACATATTTTTTTTATCATCTTCAACTTTTATATCTATTTGTGAATAAATATCATCTAAACTTGGTTTTACTGATTTTATAAAAGTATCATTTGCTAATAATGTAGCATTAATTTCTAAGCTATTTTCTTGAAGTTTTAAACTTTTTAAAACTATATCATAAGGTATTCTTTTAAAAATAGATTTTATTCTTTTATTAATTCTATCATTTATATTTACGTGATCAGGAAGCTCAATAACTTTTCTAATCTCTTGTTTTTGCTCATTTGTTGATTTTTGCATATTTATATATAATTTATAAATACCAAAAAAAGCAACAATAAAAAATACTAAAATAAATAGATTATTAAAATTAGTTTTTTTTGCTTTCTTTCTAGGTTTTATAAAACTTTTTCTTAAATGCTTGTCTTTTGATAATTCAAAAATTTCTTCATCTATATTTATTGAATGATAATCAATTGGTAATAATAACTCTTCGCTTAGTTGTTCTATTTGCTCATTTGATAACTGTTTTAAAGCATATAAAATTACAATTTTTTCTACAAAAACATCTTTAGATTTTTCATAAAATTCATTTAGCATATTATGAATTATTTCATTTAATTCTAAATAATAAATTTCATCATAAAGTTTTTGACCAGTAATATCATCTTCATAAAAATGTGTTTTTTTAATCGATTCAAAAGTAGGTAAATCAACTGTTTTATTAAATACAATTGAGGCATCATTTCCTAATATTAAAACAAAAGCTTTATTATTAAACAGAAAGATTAATAATTGATTTTTACAAATGTTTTGTTCTAAATGTAAATTTAATATATGAAAAGCAGAATAGATATAATCAACACCTGTTTTATCAAAATAGTTTTTAGTTTCAAATAGAGTTGTTTTTAAAACAGCAATATCAAACTCATTATTTAATTCTGCTATTTCACAATCTTTTAGTTTTGAAGATAATTCTTTTGGAACAAGTCTTGTTGTATCACTTATTAAAAGTGTAGAGATATAAGTATTACTAATTTCATTTTGAGAAGCGTTTATTTTATGAGCAATATCATGTGCTAATATTTCATCATCAACTAAAAATACTGAATTATTAGCGTCAATAATTTCATTATCATTTAATTTTTTATAATCAAGTTTTAATTGTGTGTCATATTTAATAGCATTAATATATAAAGACTCTTTAGTAAACATATACTTCCTATTTAAACTTTTTAAGGCATTGCATGAGTCATCATTTTGTCTTTGATAAACTCTTTTGCCTCTTCAAATTCTAAACCTTCAATGCAAAAAGGTTCTGATAAATAAAAATCTATTTTTCCAAAAGGCTTTGGCAAAATAAACTTATCCCATGAACTAAACTGCCAATACTTAGATGGCTTTGAATTTAAAACAATAATCTTTGCTTTACTTTTTTGTGCAATTGCAACAACTCCATCAGCAACACTATATCTAGGACCTCTTGGACCATCTGGAGTTAAAGCTACATCAGAACCTGTTTTAATCTCTTTAATTGTACTAATTAAAGCTTTAGCTGCACCTTTAGAAGAAGAACCTCTTATTAATCCTGTTCCTAAAAGAGCATAAATCTTTGCAATAATTTCACCATCTTTGTTATGACTAATCATTGCTTTTACATTACCATTTGGTCTAAATTTAAAATAGTTTGTAGGTTGAGCTAATAAATCTCCGTGCCAAGCAACAAAGATAAAAGCTTCATCACTCTTTATTTGCGAGTGATGAAAAACTTTTTTGTTTGTAAAATAAATAAATTTTACAAGAAAATATAGTATATAAGGTAAAATATTTATCTTAAAATATTTTTTCATTACTGAACGATTTCACCTTTTAATGATGTTCTTGAGTTATCAGTAATTTTAACATTTACAAATTTACCAAGAAGCTCATCACTTCCTTTTACAAATACTTGTAAATAATTATCAGTGAAACCACAAACTTCACCATTAGATTTTAAACTTTCAACTAATACTCTAAAAGTTTGTCCAACATATGTAGGCATAATAGCTTCTAAATGTCTTTTATGTAATTCAATTAGTTCGATTAATCTAGCACTCCCAATCTTATCATCAACTGCTAAATCTTCCATATTCAATGCTTCAGTTCCAGGTCTTGGAGAGTACTTAAAGTTAAATATTTGATCAAATTTTGCTTTATTTACTACATCTAAAGTGTCTAAATAATCTTCTTCAGTTTCACCAGGAAAGGCTACAATAATATCAGTAGTAATTCTTAAATCAGGAACTAAGGCTCTTATTTTTTCTGTTCTGTTTAAGAACCACTCTTTTGTATAACCTCTTTTCATAGCTTTTAAAATTGATGTTGAACCACTTTGTAAAGGCATATGAATACATCTTGATATTTTTTTGTTTTTTGCAAACTCTTCAATAAATTCATCATCCATATGTAAAGGATGAGGAGATGTAAATCTAATTCGTTCTAAACCTTCAACTTTTGAAACTTCTTGTAAAAGTTTAGTAAAAGAAGATTTTTCTCTACCATCTGAGAATCTTCTTCCGTAAGAGTTTACATTTTGTCCTAAAAGCATAACTTCTACTGCACCTTGATCAACTGATTTTTGAACTTGGTCAACAATCATTTCAACAGGAATTGAAAGCTCTTCACCTCTTGTGCTTGGAACAATACAATAAGTACATTTTTTATCACAACCAACAGAGATATTTACACTAGCTCTGTATTTGTTTGTTTTTGCCGTTGCAAATTCATACATAGAATCATCATTATCAATTGAGATTTCTACAGAACCTTTTACATCAACAACATCTTTGATTTTAGATATATTTCTTGCACCTACAACAAAATCAACATATGGAGCTCTTTTAATAATATCTTTTCCTAAATGTGAAGCAGTACAACCACAAACTCCAATTTTAGCGCCATCTTTTTTCTTTTTATTAAACTGACCAATTTCAGAAAATAATTTCTGTACAGGCTTTTCTCTTACAGAACAAGTATTAATGATAATTAAATCAGCATCTTCCATCTTATCAGTTTGAGAGTAGTCTTTATGTTTTTCTAACTCAGCTGCAATATGTTGACTATCTGTGTCATTCATTTGGCAACCAAGTGTTTGTATAAATAGTTTTTTATTTGAACTCATAGCTTTATCACTTGATTAAAGTGCATGAACCTCATACATATATTCATCATCTGCTAAACCATATTTTACTTCTCTGAAGTAAACATTGTAGTCATCATCTTCAAGTGCATCAACTAAAGCCATCATATCTTTATGAGAGTTATCTCTGTCAAAATACAATAATTCTGCATTTGAACCTTTTTTTAATTCTTCTTTAATTTTATCTAGTTGCATTTTTTTTGGTTTTTTACTTAATTCTTCTCTTGCAATTAATAATTCCATATAGTAAACCTTTTCTTTTTAATTAGCTAAATATTATATCTAAAATTACTTTTATTTTCATAAAAGGAGTTTTAGATATAATATAACTCTACACTACATTGAATTCATAACATTACATTTCAATGTCAACAAATAAAAGATTATTAAAGGTTATTAATGGACAAAATTATAGATATTTTAGACTCAATTGCATATGAAAAAGGTCTACAAATTGAAAATGTTGAAAATGCTTTAAAAGAAGCACTTATAAAAACAGCAGAAAAAATGGTTGATGAAACGTTAAGATTCGATGCAAATATTGATAGAGAAAATAAAAAATTACAATTATCACAAAAAATTGAAGTTTTAGCAGTTGGTGATGAAAGATTAACTGGTGAAGTAGAAGATGAATATGGAAATGAAATTAACGCTGAAAACTTTATTGACCTAGATGAAGCAAAAGAAATTGACGCAGATTTAGAAATTGGTGATTTTATTGATTACGATTTAGAATTTGAAAATATGGGAAGAAATGCTGCAACAATATTACATAATAATTTTGAATATAAAATACAAAGATTTATAGAAGAAAACTTACTTGGTAAATACAAAGATAAAATTGGAAAAGTTGTATCTGGTGTAGTTACTAGAGTTGATAGGTCAGAAAATACTTACATCGAAATTGGTGAAGTAAAAGGAATGCTTCAGCGAAAAAGTAGAATTAAAGGTGAAACTTTTAAAGTAGGAGATACTGTAAAAGCTGTAGTTCGTGGTGTTAATATAGATAAAACTAATGGTTTAATTATTGATATTTCAAGAACTTCTCCAAAATTCTTAGAGTGTTTATTAGCTCTTGAAGTACCTGAACTTAAAGATGAAAAAGTAATTATAGAAGCAAGTGCTAGAATTCCTGGATCTAGAGCTAAAATTGCATTAACTAGTATTGACCCGCAAATTGATCCAATTGGTGCAGTTGTTGGAGTAAAAGGTATTAGAATTTCTGCTGTTTCTTTTCAATTAAGTGGAGAAAATATTGATTGTGTTGAATATTCAACTATTCCAGAAATGTTTATATCACGTGCCTTATCACCTGCAATTATTTCAAAGGTTGAGATTACACAAGTACCAACACATACAGATAAAGGCAAAGCAATTGTAACAATTCCAAGTGATCAAAAATCAAAAGCAATTGGAAAAGCTGGTTTAAATATTAGACTTGCATCAATGCTTACTAAATATGAAATTGAATTAGTAGAAATTGAAGGTTCAACTCCAACTGTTGAAGGTAACAATGAAAGAAGAGAAGAAAAAACAACAGATACTTCTTCATTAGAAGCGTTATTTAAATAAAATGAATAATATATATATTTATGATTCAGTAAAAAAACAAAAAGTTTTATTTGAAGCAATAGAAGAAAAAAAAGCAAAGATTTATGTATGTGGACCAACAGTTTATGATGATTCACATCTAGGTCATGCGCGTTCTGCTATTGCATTTGATTTACTTCATAGAGTTTTAAAAATGAATGACTATGAAGTAACAATGACTAAAAACTTTACTGATATTGATGATAAAATCATAAAAAAGATGTGTGAAACTTCAAGAAGTTTAGAAGATATTACAAGTGAATACATAAGAGCTTATAAAGCTGATATGAAAGCTTTAAATGTCTTAGATAATACCTTAGAACCAAAAGCTACACAAAACCTTGAAATTATGAAAGAGATGATTAATAATTTAATCTCTAAAGATATCGCATATGTTATTTCAAATGGTGTTTATTTTGATACATCAAAAGACACAACTTATGGAAGTATCTCAAAAAGAGCAAGTGATGAAAATTCACAAGCAAGAGTTGAAGTAAATACTGAAAAAAGAAATTCATCTGACTTTGCTTTATGGAAATTTGCAAAAGATGAAGATGTAATTTTTGAAGCAAATTTTGGAAATGGACGTCCTGGTTGGCATATTGAATGTTCTGCTATGATAGAAAAACATTTAGCTTATAAAAATACTCCTTATCAAATTGATATTCACGGTGGTGGTGCTGATTTACTTTTTCCACATCATGAAAATGAAGCAGCACAAACTAGATGTTCATCAAATCAAGAAATTGCAAAATATTGGATGCATAATGGTTTTGTAAATATTGATGGTGAGAAAATGAGTAAATCACTTGGTAACTCTTTTTTCCTAAAAGATGTACTTAAATCATACAGCGGTGAAGTTATTAGATTTTATTTATTAACAGCTCACTATAGAACAGATTTTAACTTTAATGAAGAAGATTTATTATCTTCTAAAAAACGATTAGATAGATTATATCGAATAAAAAAAGACATAAAAAGTAAACCTGCAGATAATCCCAATGGAGTTTTTGTTAGAGAATTTATGAATTCATTGAATAATGACTTAAATACATCAAAAGCTATATCAATTATTGATGAATATATTTCTGGTAACAATAAGATTTTCCATAATAATAAAGAAGTAAATAAAAAGACTTGGGAAAGAGATATTCTAGCAACAATTAACTTTATAGAAGAAGTTATTGGAATTGGGGGTTCTTGTCCATTCAAATATTTCCAATTTGGAATATCACTTGAAGAAAAAGAAAAAATAGAAGAACTAATAGAAAAAAGAACTGAAGCTAAAAAAGCAAAAGATTTTGAAACAGCTGATAAAGTAAGAGATGAAATCTCTTCTTTAGGAGTTTCACTAATGGATACACCAACAGGTGTTGTATGGGAAAAAGTTTAAAACTTTTTCTCTACTTAAGATAAACTATAACTTAAATATTGATATAAATCTATAATTAAAAGTTTCTTATAAGATATAATTCTAAAAAACTCAAGGTATAATATGAGTAAAAAAGAATTAAACTCAATTGAAATGAATAATAAAGAGGATTTTGAATCTTTTAATATTCGCGAAAAGCTTAAAAAAGCTATCAAACCTTATGATTACTACCAAACTATTGATACTCTAGATTTTGATAATCTTACACTTTCAGATATGTTATTATTACAAGATTTTGGTATTTATAACAATGAGTTAAATGATGAAGAGTTTATGTTAAGACTTAGATTTCCTGCAGGAAGAATTACAAATCTA
>Ga0193954_1000026_pt1 | contig 76449 bp, 77 predicted proteins | sample BB_5_MG_FD_140340 | JGI IMG/M metagenome (GOLD analysis project Ga0193954, IMG submission 140340) | Microbial mat bacterial communities from the Broadkill River, Lewes, Delaware, United States - BB_5_MG | ecosystem: Environmental > Aquatic > Freshwater > River > Microbial mats | place: USA...
AATCAGAATCTTTTTTTAATCATCACACACAACTTTTAGCAATGACCCTTCCAAATCGTGTTCAAAGATAAGAAATTCATTAATTGTATGCATAAAAAAACGGTTTAGAGTGAACTAAACCGTTAATTTTCAATCAATTAAGATGTGTAGCGAGAACGAGATTTGAACTCGTGACCTCTGGGTTATGAATCCAACGCTCTAACCAACTGAGCTACCTCGCCATAATTCACAATCAATAAATTTATGCTTACATATTGGCTGTAGACATATACATAATTGCGGCTGCAAATATAAAAACAAATTCCACTACAGCAAACAATAAAAACTAAAAAAAATAATTTTAGTTTAATCTTTAGAACTCACCTATAAAATGTATATATTGAGCACATAATACAATGTAATATGGACGATAAAGAAAAATACGAAATGGAGTTTGTGATTCAGGCATCACCAGCACTTATATATACTTACATATCAACACCTTCTGGTTTATCGGAATGGTTTGCAGATAATGTAAACTCTCGTGGAGAACTATATACTTTTATTTGGGATGGCTCAGAAGAACAAGCTAAATTATTAAGTAAAAAAAGTGGGGAACGTGTTAAATTTAGGTGGATAAGTGACGACGAAGATGGAGCTGCATACTATTTTGAAATTCGTATTCAAGTAGATGAAATTACAAAAGATGTCTCTTTAATGATTACAGACTTTGCAGAAGAAGACGAAATTGACGAAGGAAAGATGCTTTGGGAGAACCAAATTTCTAGCCTTAAACAAGTTTTAGGTTCGGCATAAGTAAAACAACATATTCTATTATATATTTGTCTCGATTTAATTTTAAAACTAAATCGAGATTTTTTTATGATAAATTTTAACGGTAAACTGCTTTCTCAATTAGATTCTAAACTTAGAGTAGATAATAGAGGATACAAGTATGGAGATGCACTTTTTGAAACATTAAAAGTCATTAATGGCAAAATCTTCTTTTGGGAGGATCATTATTTTAGACTCATGTCTTCAATGCGAATTCTTAGAATGGATATCCCTATGAATTTTACAATGGAGTTTCTAGAAGTCGAAATTTTAAAAACGATTGAAGCTAATAATTTATCTGAGGCGTCTGCACGTGTGAGATTAAATGTAGATAGAGGTGAAGGCGGAAAATATTTACCATCAAATGAATCAAAAGTGCAATTTAATATTAGTGTAGAACCACACGATAACCCTTTTTATACTATTGATGTTAATGCCAACTATACTGTAGATTTATATAAAGATTATTTTGTAGCACCAGGATTATTATCTGGATTAAAATCTAATAATAAAGCTATTCAGGTTATTGGTAGTATTTATGCAAAAGAAAATGATTTTGATAATTGTTTGGTTTTAAACACGAATAAAAGTGTTATTGAAGCATTAAATGGCAACTTATTCTTAGTTAAAGATGGTAAAATTAAAACCCCTCCTTTAGAGGAAGGTTGTCTTAAGGGAGTTATGAGAAAGCAAATACTAGAACTATTAGCAAAGGATGTTAATGTGGTTGTAGAAGAAGCTTCTATTAGTCCGTTTGAACTTCAAAAAGCAGATGAGTTGTTTATTACTAATGTTATTAAAGGGATTGTTCCAATTACGAAGTATCGTAAAAAAGAGTATGGCAGTACTTTTGCTCAGAGTTTGGTGACTAAACTTAATGCTAAACTACGTTTACTATCCTAAAGATGTTTGTGAATCATTAGAACGGTTTGTTATTTGTTCATTTTAGTTTCTGTTATTTCTATTTTATTAAAGAAGAAGTCATGAATACTTTCACATTTGCCTTGATGCAAACCCTTCGACTTCGCTCTGGACAGGCTACCTAAAAGATCTAAACGATTTATTAAGAATTACTCATGGGTTTTTATTGCTTACGTTTGAATTCGTGAATGCTATCGCATTTGCTAAAGCACCATTCGCTAATGCAGTATTGTCTTTGGAATTTTGTAGGAATTATCATCTAATCCTTGATATATTTATGTAATGATAAGTCTTACTTATTATTTCTTAAAATCGTTGAGTCCGGCACTGTTGGATCTACACCGTTAAATGATTATTTGGGAGTGTAAATAAATAATTTCGGGCATTAGTATTTTGCGCGCTAGTGAAGTATTTTTTTTGATCGAGGTATGATGTATAAGGATCTTAGCCTCAATGAAGAAAAACGTTCTTGAAAATCTATTTCAACTTCAAGTTCAGCCTTAATCTTTAATTATAACTAGGATTTTCTGGGGCATTAGACCAAATACTATAGTCGCCACCGAGTTCTAACATTTTATCGCGCCAAAAAGAATTACAAGGCTTTGATATAATTTCTTTATTGTAGATGTTTTCAGATACTAACCAAGCGTTAGATTCTAATTCGTTATCTAATTGCTGCTCATCCCAACCCGAATATCCTAAAAAGAAGCGAATATCGTCAGTTGAAATTTTTCCTTTATTTATTAAGTTGAGTACCACACTAAAATCTCCTCCCCAAAATATACCATTGGATATTTCGATACTATTTGGAATAAGCTCTGGTGATTTATGAATAAAATAGAGGTTATCTTGCTCTACTGGTCCGCCATTATATACCGGAAATTCAGATTCTGTTCCTTCAATAAGGTCTCTAAGGTTATAATCTAGAGGTTTATTTAAAATAAACCCAACTGAACCTAAATCGTTATGATCTGCTAAAAGAATCACGGCACGATTAAATGAAATATCTCCGATAATAGATGGCTCAGCAATTAGTAAATTGCCTTTTTCGGGTTTGTTCATTTTTAGTTTTCAGTTTTAAATATTATTAAATCTATGTTTTTTTTGTTAAAAAAACAACTTAATAGTAATATAAATGTGTAATAGTATATAATAAGATGTTCATTTTTAGGGTTGAAATTTTTTAAAAATTGGATAAAAAAAAACCTGCTCAATGAGCAGGTTCTGTATTTCAAACAAACAAAATCTTAGTTTACAGCATTACTTAAGTCAGAACCTGCCTTAAATTTTACTACATTTTTTGCTTTAATTTTGATAGTTTTTCCAGTTTGTGGGTTTCTTCCGTCTCTTGCAGCTCTTCTAGAAACTGACCAAGAACCAAATCCTACTAAAGATACTCTATTACCTTTTTGTAAAGATCCTTCGATATCAACTAATAAAGAGTCTAATGCTTTTTTTGCAGCTGCTTTTGTAATTCCAGCATTCTCTGCCATTCCGTTGATTAAATCTGTTTTGTTCATAAAATATTAAATTTAAATTGTTAAAAATTCGGTTTTAAAATTATTGTTCTTAAAATCCTTAGACAAAATTATTAGGAAAATTCAGCTACGCAAGTAATAGCAAGGGAAATACGGGTTTTTGTTAATAACTTAGGGCATTTGTTAATAAAGCGAGTGTATTTCATCGGATTTTTTGTAAAACCAATGATAATAAGGGTTTACAGCAGTTTTGCGGATTCAGAAAAATTAAACCCATTTAAAAGTGATTTTACATCCATCTTTCGCTTTCCAGGAAGTTGAATTTCTAAAATATTTAGGTAACCTCCTTGACATGCGACTTTTAGTTCATCTTTACTAGCTATTAATTGTCCTGCTTCAAGGTTGTGTGTTTCTTCTATTTTTTCGACACCATAAATTTTTACAGATAAAGGTTTTTTATCATCATTTTCTAAATAGCACCAAGCTGTTGGAAAAGGGTTTAAGCCTCTTATTTTATTATATATAGTGTTAATTGGTTGTGACCAATCAATTTTACAATTATCACGATTAAGTTTATATGCTGTTTTTAAGTCTTCGTTTTGGGGTTGAATGGTTGTGCTTACGGCATCTGCTTCTATCTGTTTAACGGTTTTAATAACTAGCTCGCTACCAATAGCCATTAACTCATCATGCAAATCGCCTACGGTTGTTTTATGGCCTATATGTGTTGCTTCACTTAAAATAACAGCTCCTGTATCAATTTTTTCATCTATAAAAAATGTGGTTACGCCTGTTTTTGTTTCTCCATTAATAATGGCCCAATGTATTGGTGCTGCGCCTCTATATTGAGGTAATAAGGAGGCATGAAGGTTAAATGTTCCGTATTCTGGCATCTGCCAAACTACTTTTGGAAGCATTCTAAAGGCTACAATAATTTGCAGATTGGCATTTAGAGACTTTAATTCTTCTAAAAAAGATTCTGCTTTTAAATTTGTAGGCTGTAAGATATTCAAATGATGTTCTAAAGCAAATTGTTTTACCGCAGATGCTCTTAGTTTTTGGCCTCGTCCTGCAGGTTTGTCTGGTGCAGTAATGACACCAACAACATTATATTTATGGTCAATTAAGGCTTTTAATGTGGCTACCGCAAAATCTGGAGTACCCATAAAAACAATTCGTAAGTCACGTGTTTTCGTCATACAAGTGTGTAAGTATTAGCTGGTGTTAGTTTAATTTTATTAAGTTCAATAAGTTCTGAAAGACTTTGTAATAATATTTTTTCAGAACATTTAATATGTTGTAATAACTGTCTTGAAGATAAGGTTTTTGTTTCTAAGGCTTTTGTAATTTGAAGCGAAACCATTTCAATTGAAACATTTTCTATGGGCGTTGTTTTAGCTATACAAACCGAACACTTGCCACAAACGTTGTTTGTTTCTTCTCCAAAATAGCGTAAGAGTTGTTGACTTCTACAAACGGAATCATTTTTAATATAATTTAAAACAGACTCAATCTGTTGGTGTTTTAACGTATGCTGCTGTTCTATAGTTCTTGCAATTGGGTTAATGGTTATATCATCTTCACGAGGTTGTAAGAAGGTAATTTCAGAATCTGTATTTGTCATCTGTAAACTAATGACCTCGTCTTTTTCTAACCTTTGTAATTGGGCTATTACTTGTTTTTCTGACAGATTTGCTTTTTTAATGATTAAACTGAGGTTTACTTTTGTTTCATAATCAAAAATACCTCCATAAGTTCTTAAAAGTACCTTAACCAAAATATTTAAATCTAGATGTGTTTCTAAATATTTAAATAAAACAGCATTTGTGGTTATAAATTGAATTTTTGTTCTAAAATTAAATAGCTGCGTTAGTGTAATAATAGCATTTCGGTCTAACAGCAACAAAGCATTGTAAGTAATATTGGCATTTAACTTATATTGATTACAAAAGGACTTAAAATCGAATTGATGTAATGTGTTTTCTCCTTCTCCGTAAGAAATCTGAAAATAATTACATAACTTATTATACACTGTTTTTACAAAAGCAACAGAAGGTAAGGTGCTTAAAAACTGATTACGAAGACGGTCTTCATCTATATGTTGTTTTAAAATAATAGCATAAGATAATGTGCCATCTCTTCCGGCCCTTCCTGCTTCTTGATAGTAACTCTCTAAACTTTCTGGTAAATTAAAATGAATAACGGTTTTTACATTAGCTTTATCAATTCCCATTCCAAAAGCAGTGGTAGCAACCATAATCTGTTTTTGGCCATTAGCCCATTCGTATAAGCGTTCTTGCTTTTCTTTATTTGTTATACCACCATGGTAAAACGTTGAAGAAAAACCCTTGGCATTAAGAAAATTATGAATATCAGTTGTTGCTCTTCGGGTTCTAACATAGATGATAGAAGATCCATGGTGCTTTTTTAATAAATGTTCGAGTTGAAATAATTTATCATCAGTATGAATGACATTATAGGCAATGTTTGGTCTTGCAAATGAGGCTTTATATATATTAGGGTTTATAAAATCGAGATTTTTAACAATATCATTTACAACATTATGTTTTGCAGTAGCTGTTAACGCTATACAATTAACATGTGGATGCATTTGTCGTAATATTGAAATGTTTTTGTAAGCAGGTCTAAAATCATTTCCCCATTGACTAATACAATGTGCTTCATCTACAGCAATTAAGTTCACTTTCATTTGCTGAATGCGATCTTGTACTAAAGTTTGTTGCAAACGTTCTGGTGAGAGGTATAAAAACTTGTAATTGCCGTAAATACAGTTGTCTAGTTGTGTGTCTAAATCTTTGTAAGACATACCAGAAGCTAAAGCAATGGCTTTAATACCTTTAGCCTTTAAGGTGTTTACTTGATCTTTCATCAAGGCTATTAAAGGCGAAATAACAATACAGATGCCATCTTGTATTAGAGCAGGAATTTGAAAACAAATCGATTTTCCTCCTCCGGTTGGTAATAGCGCAAAGGTATCTTCACGGTTTAAAACCGAAGTAATAATGTCTTCTTGATACGGTCTAAAAGACGTATGATGCCAATACCGTTCTAAAACTTCTATAGGATGCATTACTGCAAATTTAAGGACTCTATAATAAAATTAGCCCTAGTTTTAACATTTCCAAAAGGAACATCAATTAATTGATAACCAAATCGCTTATATGTGTCTAATAAATGATGGTGGATTTCTATGGCTTCTTCAAAATTTTCGTAACGTTCACTATCGCTAGTAAAAATTTCTTGCCAAGGAGCTAAAATAAAAATGGCATCGTAAGTATAAGTTTCACATGCTTTTACAAAATGTTCAGGATAAGTATCTCCAATATAATCCATATATGCCAAAACATCGGGAATGCCCCTGTCTAAAAAAACAATAGGATTAGATTCTTTAGTGGCATCTTTAAATTGTTGCGTTCTGCCTTCTAACAGTTTTTCACTGAAGAGTAAAGGCTCTGTAAGAAATAGCTGTTCTATACCATCTTTTCTTGCTTGTAAAGTGATTTGCCTAGATATTTCATCATAACATAAAAAACCACGTTTTTTTAACTCATTAATAATGGTGGTTTTTCCTGTGCCAGGACCACCTGCGATGACAATTTTTTTTGGACTCAAATTGGTATTTTTTTTGAAATAAAACAGAGGATAAAAGTAAGGTAATAAAAATAGAATATAAAAATCCGTTATATATTTTGACTTTTTTTAAGTTGCAAATTGCATCGAGAATAGATTTAATCTTTAGTTTTTAAGTTTTAAACGTATCTTTACATCTGAAAAATTTCATTATGGATAATTCTAAAAAAACAGACGCGTTTTACGAAAAATTAAAATCACAACTTTACGATACAGCCCTTTGGCCTTCGGAATACTTATACAAATTTATTATACTATCTGAAGGTTCAGGAGTTAATCATATTGAAGCCCTTTTTGATAATTTAGGAGCTGTTATTACGACTACAGAATCAAAGAATGGAAAATATACTAGTGTATCTATAAACGTTAGAATGAAAAATCCCGAAGCAGTTATCGCTAAATATAAGGAAGTCGCCGAAAATGTTGAAGGAGTAATTTCCTTATAAAATTTCTATTAAGCTTCGTATTTTTTTGTACTTTGCAACAAAACCTAAAACGACTACAGGTTTTACAAACTATACACTACACATTTTACAATTTTGATTGACGATTTAGAATACAACACAGAGCGCGAGCATTTAATTATACCTGAATATGGACGTCATCTACAAAAGATGATTAATTATGCTAAGTCTCGCGAAACAAAAGAAGAACGTAATAAAATAGCCAAAGCAATTATAGCTGTAATGGGAAATCTACAACCACATTTAAGAGATGTGCCAGATTTTCAGCATAAATTATGGGATCAATTGTTTATTATGGCCGATTTTGATATTGATGTAGATTCACCTTATGGAGAACCTTCAAAAGAGGAAATACAAGCAAGACCAGAGCCTTTAAAATACCCACAAAATCATCCTAAATACCGTTTTTATGGTAATAATATAAAAACAATGATAGATGTTGCTGTTGGTTGGGAAGAAGGTGATCTAAAAGAAGCTTTAAAGTTTACGATTGCAAATCACATGAAAAAGTGTTTCCTTAATTGGAATAAAGATACCGTTGAAGATGCTGTAATTTTTAATCACTTGTATGAGCTTTCTAATGGAAAATTAGATCTAAAAAATAATGAAGAAGATTTAAGTGATTCTTCTAGTTTGATGCGTGCCAAGTCTAAATATGGAGGTAAAAACAATTCAAACAAAAAGAATAATCATTCAAATAAGAAAAAATATTCTAATAACAGAAAACGTTACTAAAACGTATGAGTACATTTAAAATTGAAGGCGGTCATCAATTAAAGGGGAAAATTCAGCCTCAAGGAGCAAAAAACGAAGCTTTACAAATCTTATGTGCAGTACTTTTAACTGCCGAAGAAATTAAGATAGATAACATTCCAGATATTATTGACGTAAACAAACTTATTGCTTTATTAAAAAAGCTAGGGGTTAAAATCAATAAATTAGGAAAAGGGTCTTATACCTTTAAAGCAGACGAAGTAAATCTAAAATATTTAGAATCTGCAGAGTTTAAAGAAGACGGAAAAGGATTACGAGGTTCTATTATGATTGTAGGTCCATTATTAGCACGTTTTGGAAAAGGGTATATACCAAAACCAGGAGGTGATAAAATTGGTCGTCGTCGTTTAGATACCCATTTTGAAGGTTTTATCAACCTTGGAGCAAAGTTTCGCTATAATAAGGAAGATTTGTTTTATGGAGTAGAAGCAGAAAAACTGAAAGGAACATACATGCTTTTAGATGAAGCTTCTGTAACTGGTACAGCTAATATCGTTATGGCTGCTGTTTTAGCAGAAGGAACAACAACTATTTATAATGCCGCTTGCGAACCGTATTTACAACAACTTTGTAAAATGTTGAATCGCATGGGTGCTAAAATCTCTGGTGTTGGTTCTAATCTGTTAATTATTGAAGGTGTTGATTCATTAGGCGGAACAACGCATAGGATGTTACCAGATATGATTGAAATTGGTAGTTGGATTGGTTTGGCTGCAATGACAAAAAGCGAATTAACCATTACAAATGTAAGTTGGGATGACTTAGGTCTGATACCAAATGTATTTAGAAAAATAGGTATTACAGTAGAGCGCCAAGGTGACGATATTCATATTCCTGCACATACAGAGGGTTATGAAGTACAAAGTTATATTGATGGCTCTATTTTAACCATTTCAGATGCTCCTTGGCCAGGATTTACACCAGATTTGTTAAGTATTATTTTAACGGTTTTAACACAGGCGAGAGGAAGTGCAATTGTACATCAAAAAATGTTTGAAAGCCGCTTGTTTTTTGTTGATAAATTGATAGATATGGGAGCAAAAATTATTCTTTGCGATCCACATAGAGCAACTGTAATTGGTCACGATTTTAAATCGACATTAAAGGCAACAACCATGACGTCTCCAGATATTAGAGCAGGAGTTTCTTTATTAATTGCAGCATTATCTGCAAAAGGAACATCTATAATTCATAATATTGAGCAGATTGATAGAGGTTATGAAAATATTGATGAGCGTTTAAGAGCTATTGGAGCAAAAATTGAACGTGTAGACGGTAATTAACCCTTTTTAATTAAAGTATATAAAAAAGCTTCAAGTGTATATCTTGAAGCTTTTTTAGATTTAGGATATAAATACTATTTTACATGGTATAAAAATATTGCTCACTTGTAATTTTGCCATCTTTTACTTCATATACGCAAACTTCCTCCATTTTTTGCCTTCCGCCTTCTTTAAATGTACAGTCAAAGTCCATTTTTGCTGTAAAAAAATTACCAGCTACAAGAGGGTTACTAATACTACTGGCGTGAATATTTTCAACACTATCAATCCATTCTTTACTTTTGTTCCAAACATTTTGCTTTCCGGTTACAACTTCACCAGGCATACCAGGCATTTCTTTGCTCACTACATTTTCTGCATAAAGCTCGTTAATGCATTCTAAGTTTTTGCCTTTCTCACACATTTCTTTCCATTTTTTTGCAACTCCCCAAGTATTCATAATGTTCTTGTTTTTGAATTAGTGCTTTAAAGTTAACAAAAAGTTTGAAGTAATATCTTATTTTTTAGCCATTAAAATAAAAAGCCCTGAAGACTAGTCAGAGCTTTTAAAATTGTTTGTTGAAATGGTTATTTCGGTTTAAGACCTTAATAGTCTTATAATTAGTAACGCATTTTATATTGTTTTATTGTTTGAAGGAATTAAAATTTTAATTTAAAGCAGATTTATATGTTTCTAAGCAGCGTTCTCTTGCAATTTTATGCTCTACTATAGGAGCTGGATATGTTAATTCCTGAAAATCAGGAACCCACTTTTTTATATATTCTAAATTTTTATCAAATTTTTGAATTTGAGTTGTTGGATTAAAAATTCTAAAATAAGGGGCTGCATCTACACCGCAACCAGCAACCCATTGCCAATTACCAACATTACTTGCCATTTCATAGTCGTGTAGCTTTTCTGCAAAGTAAGCTTCTCCCAATCGCCAGTCTATTAATAAATGTTTACATAGAAAGCTACCAACTAGCATTCGTACTCTATTGTGCATAAAACCAGTTTCATTTAATTGGCGCATGCCTGCATCTACTAAAGGATATCCTGTTTTGCCTTCGCACCATTTTTTAAACTCGTCTTCATTGTTTCTCCAATCTATGCGATCGTATTTTGGTTTAAAGGCGTTGTCTATAGTATGTGGAAAATGCCAAAGAATTTGCATAAAAAATTCACGCCAAATCAATTCTTGCCAAAAGATTTCATTCTGTTCTGCAATTGCTTTTTTTATTGTTTTTCGGATGCTAACAGTTCCGAATCTTAAATGTGGTCCTAAATGTGAAGTCGCATCTTTTGATGGAAAATTTCTAGTGGCTTCATAATTTTGAATTAAAGTAGGAGTGAGAACATAAGGTAAAATCTTTTGGTTAGGTTTTTCAAAACCAATATCTGATAGACTAAGATTAGGCAACCTACTATGTGTAATTAAATTATCTAAATGTGAATTGGTATCGTAAATTTCTAAGTCAATAGTCTGAAACTTTTTTTTCCAAGTCCGCATATAAGGTGTGTAGACCAAATAAGGATTTCCGTCTTTTTTTACAACTTCATTTTTTTCAAAAATAACCTGATCTTTATAGGTGTTAAGTTTAATAGAATTGGTTTCTAATAAAGACTTGATTTTATGATCACGTTCTGTTGCATAAGGTTCGTAATCGTGATTGGTATAAACTGTTTCAATTTCATAGTCTTTAATTAACTGTTTAAATATTGTTTCAGGTTTACCTTTAAAAATGGCAATACTACTATCGTGTTCATCTTGTAATATTTGTCGCATCGATTGAAGCGTTTGATGAATAAATGCCACGCGAGCATCGTTTTTGGGTAATTTGTTTAATATTTCAGTATCAAATATGAAAATGGGAAGTACCTGATGTTCGCCTCTTAAAGCCTCATAAAACCCAAGATTGTCATCTAATCTTAGGTCTCTTCTAAACCAAAATATATTTGTTTTTTTACTCATTTAAAATGCCGATTTAATTTTTAATTGAAGGCTGTAAAAGTTTGTTTTTTGTGCTATAAATTAGTTTCTAACCTTTATGTTTTCCAAATAATTCTTCTAATTTTTTGGTTCTGTAATTAAATATCTCTTCCAATTTTGGCTGCACTAAAAACGGATGCACGATTTGCCCTAAAATTCCCAATGGTAATTTATAATCTATAATATCTTCCATTTCAACTCCACCTTCAATTTCTTTTATAAAATGCTTATGATGCCATAGAGCATAAGGCCCAAAGCGTTGTTCATCTACAAAATATTCAAGATTTTTAACATGTGTAATTTCTGTAACCCATTTAGTTTTAATACCTAAAACGGGTGTGACAATATATTGAATAATTTGTCCCGGAAACATTGGTCTGTCTGCTCCAGAAAGAATGTTAAAACCCATATAATCTGGAGTAATCACTTTTAGATTTGCAGGACTGGATAAAAACTCCCAAGCTTGTTCCACTGAGATTGGTAGGTTTTGTTTTTTATGTAAAGTATATATTTTCATGATATGTTATAGGTGTAGAAAACTAGTAGAATTGTGTCTATAAACACAAGAGTGAAATGACGTTCCAATTAATTATTAAAAACAACGTAACCATTTAAGGAGGTTGCAATACAGAGCCAAATAATATAAGGAAGTAATAGGTATTTTAACTTACTTAATTCATCATCACAAAACGTGATAAAGAAATATGCTATGACTAGTGTTAATAATGTAATATTGATTAAAGCTAAGTTTGTGAGTTGTTGATTAAAGAATATGTAATTCCAACTTACATTTAAAATCACAGCAATAGTATAAACAAATATTACAAATTTAGAATTTCGAATTGTAAATAAATAGCTTAGGTATGCCGAAAAGCAAATCATAATCAGTGTCCAAGTCGCTCCAAAAACCCAGCCAGGAGGTGTCCAAGGTGCTTTATTTAAATTGGTGTACCATTCGCTTGTAACAGCATCTCCCATAAACCAATTGCCAAGAGCAAGTCCGCCAAAATTAATAATTAGAAATAATATGAAAAGGTAGATTTTTTTCAAGGTAAGATTATTTTAATTTATCAATTTTATCAGCAATTAATTGAGCTTCAGTATATTTTTTGTCACTTTCAGCTCTATTTGTTGTAGAAAGCTTATGCCATTCAGCCATAAGTTTTTCATATTGTTTTTGAAGTTTTTCCGCCTCCGATGTCTTTTTAAATAATCCGAACATAGTAATCTATTTTAAGTATTTTATGAGTCTTGAACTTGTAGGACTTGTGATAGAATAGTAGTAATTTAAAAATTCACCATTGTCGTCTATTAAATATTTTTGAAAATTCCACTTTACGGTAGAATTTTGTTTACCGTTAAGAGATTTTTTAGTCAGCCAAGCATATAAAGGGTGTTGATTCTCACCCTTAACGGCAATTTTTTCAGTAATTAAAAATGTGACACCATAATTAATTTTACAAAATTCTTGTATTTCGTTAGGGGTTCCTGGTTCTTGTTTTCCAAATTGATTGCAGGGCACTCCAATAATAATTAATGTGTCTTTGTAGGTGTCTTGTAAATGTTGTAAATCTTTATATTGTGATGTAAATCCGCATTTAGAAGCGACGTTTACAAACAGCATTTTTTTACCTTTAAATTGTTGTAAATTTATAGGCTTACCTTGTAAACTGTTAATTTTTATATCGTAAAGTGATTGTGTTGCTGTTGTCATCATTTTGATAAGGTGTTAATGATATAGTTACTTTACGTAATGCTATTTCTATAATTTGAAACTTACAATGCCACAATCCATTTCAAATATTTGACCTGATAGCGATGCTGCTTTGTCGGATAACAAAAAGGCAGCCATACCAGCAACTTCTTCGGGTTGTAAGTACTTTTTTAGTGGGTGGCGCTCATTCATATTTTCAATCATACGTTCGTTACGTAGTAATTTTGAGGCCAATTCTGTATGTGTAACAGTTGGAGCAATAGCATTAACTCTTATTGCAGGTGCTAATTCTGCACCTAAGGACTTTGTTAAACCTTCAACAGCAGATTTTGAAGCAGCTACACTGGCATGAAAGGGCATACCTAGTTTGGCAGCAACAGTACTAAAAAGTACAATTGAGGGTTGCTTTCCACTTTTTAAGGCTGGTAAGTATTTCTGAATTGCTCTGACAGCTCCAATAACATTGATTTCAAAATCATTTTTAAAATCGTCTACAGTTAATCGGTTAATGGGTTTTAAGTTGATGCTTCCTGGACAATACACTAAGCCATCTGCTATGTCTATTTCTGGTAGTTCATCTTTAAGAATATCACAGCTGTAATGTATTACATTAGGGTAGGATTCTTCTGGTGCTGTTCTGCTGATGTTTATAATTTCATCATAAAAAGAAAGCAAAGCTATAACAATTGCCTTGCCAATACCTTTGCTTCCTCCTATAATTACTAGCCTCTTCATTATTAAATTATGAAGCGGTTAGTGGCCTTCCTTTTAAACGTTTTTCGATTTTTTGTTTTATAACCGTAAGACGCTTCATTAAATCCATAAGTTTAGCATCTTTCTTTTCTTTATATAATTCGTTTACCTCTAAAATTAGGTCTTTAGCCTCTCTCGCTGCTAAAATTCTGTCACTTGTTGTTTTGAAAGAAAATTTTCTGTTTTCAAATTCTATAGCTCTTTCTAATGTTCCCATAGCTTAATTGTTTATATAGTTTTGTAATTCTAAAATTTTTGAAGCGTTATTAAATTCGCCTCCATAATATGTTGTCACTGTAGCAGATGTGTCGTCTTTAATGCCTCTAGATGATACGCATAAGTGTTTTGCATCTATAATTACAGCAACATCTTCGGTTTTTAAAACCGCTTTAAGTTCGTTTGCAATTTGATTTGTTAAACGTTCTTGAACTTGTGGACGTTTAGCATAATATTGAACTATTCGGTTTAATTTTGAAAGTCCAATAACCTTTCCAGATGATTTATAAGCTATATGTGCTTTTCCAATGATTGGCACAAAATGATGCTCACAATTTGAGTAGAAGGTAATATTTTTTTCTACTAACATCTGATTATATTGATATTTATTATCAAAAAGTGCGATTTCAGGCTTATTTTTAGGATCTAAACCTGAAAATATTTCTTCAACATACATTTTTGCAACACGATCTGGTGTACCTTGTAGCGAGTCGTCTGTTAAATCGAGACCTAAGACATCCATTATTTCTGAAAATAATATTGAGATACGTTCTTTTTTCTCTGTATTAGACATTTCAAAAGCATTAGCTTTCATAGGTGTGTCTAGACCTGTAAATAAATGGTCGTCACCTATATCATCAATACTGAGCTTTTGACCATTGGTTTTGGAAATTGTTTCTGTAATCATAGAATCTTTTTAATGTGCTGTCTTTAAGTACTCCAAACTTAAATCAAAGCACGTGTTAACGTTTTGAAATAGAGTTGTTTGTTATTATTCTTTGTCTAGAGCATTTAAATCTGCCTTCGTCAAACGTTCTTTTTTTACTGTGTTTAGTTGCTCTTCCTTGAACTCTTGTTCTCCACAATCTAAAACTGCTTGGTTTTAATTCTTTTCGCATTAAATTAATAACCTCTTGTTCTTTTAGCCCAAATTGAAATGTAATAGCGTCAAATGGTGTTCGGTCTTCCCATGCCATTTCAATAATCCTATCAGTTTGTCTAATATCTAAATTCATTACCTCTAATAAGATAAACGGTTTTATTTAATAATTGTTATCTAATATTACGGTTAGAATCTCATATGTTAATTTCAATTTCTATACCAAAATTAAATATTGTCAATTTTGTCAGTTGCGATACTTTTATAGTCCTGCTAAATACTACTCAGTATAGTGTCTCAAATCTACAAAATGTTTAACGTTTTAATACTATGTCTAAACAAAAATTAACAGAGTATTAGCGTTTTACACGTTTTATAGGTGGTAATATGTGATGAAATTGTTAAATATATGTCGTTTTAATATACGAGAACTTTCGTCAACGGCACATATATTTCAAGATTTATTAGCTAAAGCATTAATCATACCATTGAAAACAAAGGCGTGAAACGGTAAGACCATATACCAATATAAACGTCCCCAAAGTCCTTTTGGTCTAAAAACAGCTCGTTGATAAAGGATGCCTTTAACAATCTTAAATTCTAACCAAGCTTCGCCAGGAAGCTTCATTTCTGCAAAAAGTAATAGGCGCTTTTCTTTTTTATCGGCAAGTAATACTCTCCAAAAGTCAAGAGGATCTCCAGCTTCTAAATCGGTATCGTGTGTGCGTCCTCGTCGTAATCCAACACCACCAAAAATCTTATCCATATACCCACGGATGCGCCATAAGCCATTAAAGCTATACCAACCATTACGTCCGCCAATACTCCAAATTTTGTTGAGGGTATATGCTTCGTCTTTTACAGGACGATGTCTTAAGTCTTCGAAACAACCAAACTGAGGCAATTCTATATGCTTAGATAATTGATCTTTAAAAACACCACTGCTTACAGCATCTTTCCAGCTCGAAATCACTGCATTTTGTTCAATTTTTTGAAAAGCTAAATCTACAGCTGTTTTGTAAGCCATTGGTTCTATCTGTATATGATCATTGATGTCGCTAGGTTTACCAATGACTTCCACTTTCATACTATCTACCAATGCCGAAGCCAATTGAAAAGAGGTTGATGTTACAAAATACAGCCAAAACGATGATAGTTTTGGAGACAGAACAGGCAAGGTGTAGATGTAACGTTTTAAGCCTCTAACTTCCGCAAATTGAAGTAACATTTCTTTATAAGTTAAGACTTCAGGACCAAAAACATCATACGCCTTATTATAAAGTTCGGTTTTACCTAGTGCACCAGATAGATAGGTGAGGATATCTCTAATGGCTAATGGTTGTGTTTTAGTGTTTAACCATCGTGGTGTTACCATTATAGGTAATTTTTCTACAATATCTCTAATAATTTCAAAAGACGCACTGCCACTACCAACAATAATACCTGCTCTAAATGTGGTTAGGGCATAGGTTTTAGAGCTTAAGGTTTGTTCTACTTGAAGTCTAGATTTTAGGTGCTTAGATAGTGAGTAGTCATTTACAATACCACTTAAGTAAATTACTTGTTGGCAATTGGTAGACGCCATTAAATGTTTAAAATTTAACGCACAACGTTCTTCTAAAGTTTCAAAATTATTAGACGATGTTGCCATAGAATGAATTAGATAATAGGCAGCATCTATATCTTTTGGAATTTGAACATGGTCAGGTTCTAAAAAATCAACCTTTATAAAAGAACAATTTGGATGGTTTTGTAATTCGTCTGGAGTTCTATTTAAATCACGGACACAACAAATCAATTCATGCTTTTGTTCTAATAATTGAAGCGCTAATCGTTTGGCTATATAGCCCGTTGTGCCAGTGATGAGTATGCGCATTATAGATTGGTTTTTACGAATTGTTGCATCTAAAGATTTTTGAAATTATTTATCTTAATATTTTGAGCCTTAAGGTCGAACATTAAATTGTAAAGTCCAAAGAACGTTCTATTGATATAAATAAAATGTTTAGAACCTCGGTTTCCGTTCATATTTCTTAGTTCTGTGCTTTTAGAATAGCGCTGTCCCATTTCTGTAATTTGATTAAAAAATGCAGGGTCTGAAAAATCAAAGCTTTCAGAGTGAAAAGGTTGAGTAAATAAGCTTAATAGCTCGTGAAACATTGCACTAAAGAATTTGATTTCTTCTTCAGAATCATCTTGTCGTAAAATTTCAAGTTGATAAAGTTTCTCGGTAAACCGTGTTGGATTTTCGATACAAGTTTTGTCTGCTAATTCAAAATAAGGAACGTAAAAATCCTCAGGAATCATCTTCATACATCCAAAATCTAAAGCAATAAGTTTAGCGTCTTCAGCGATTAAAAAATTTCCAGGATGAGGATCGGCATGTACTTTCTTCAACGTATGAATTTGAAACATATAGAAATCCCATAATGCCTGACCCAGTTTATTTGCTTTAACTTGATCTGTATTATGTGCTGTAAATTCTGAAAGGTGTTCTCCTTTCATAAAATCCATAGTAATAATGCGCTCAGATGAAAATGCTTCGTAATACTCTGGGAATTCTAAATTTGGAATATGTTTACAAGCTTCTGCAATTTCTTTACTCTGCGCAATTTCTAAAATGTAATTGGTTTCTTCGGTGAGTTTGTTTTCAACTTCTTTAAAATACTTGTCGGAGTCTTTTCCTTTAATATTAAACATCTTAATAGCAATGGGTTTTACCAAAGCTAAATCTGATGCTATACTTTCTGCAACTCCAGGATATTGGATTTTCACAGCAAATTTTTTCCCATTCTTTTCCGCCATATGAACTTGGCCTATACTGGCAGCATTTACTGAAGTTGCGTTGAAAGTGTCAAAAATGTCTTCGGGATGTTTTCCAAAGTATTTTTTAAATGTTTTTATAACTAAGGGAGGAGATAGTGGTGGCACAGAGAATTGTGACAATGAAAATTTCTCAACATAAGCCTGTGGTAAAATGCTTTTCTCCATGCTTAGCATTTGCGCTACTTTTAAGGCACTACCTTTTAGTGTTTTAAGACTGTCGTATATATCTTCTGCGTTATTTTGATTAAGGCGTTCTTTGGCATCTTCTTTAGAATTTACCATTTTGTCGCCATAATACTTTAAATAATTCACACCAACTTTAGCTCCAGTTGAAACTAATTTTGAAGCTCTAGATATTTTGGTCATCGGAATACTATCTATTGTTTTCATCTAGTTGGAGTGTATTTTTTCTTTATATAAGAATTTACCAAAGTCAATAAGACTTTTTAAAGGAGTGGTATCTATTAAATCAAAACTTGCCTGAACTGACTTTTCAATAAACACATCTGTTTTTTCAAAGGCTAGTGAAGTGTCATCTAACCAAAATTTTAGGGTGACTAATAATTGAAACCAAGCGGATTCTTTGAGACCTCTGTTTTTTAATTTTTCGAGTTTTTCTTCCTTAAGATCAATGGTTTTAATGTCTAAATGATCAATGTAATTGGTAAAGCTCTTCTTTAAGTGTGATAGCGTTTTTAGAGACTTTAATTGGTTTTTATTCGTGTTTAAAGCATGGACCACATAGCTTCTATTAGCCGTTAATATTTCAAAAAACGTATAATAAAAACTGAGGAGTTTGTTTCGTGCATCAAAAGATTGATAGTCTTCGCTTTTTTCTAAAACAGCTAATGTGTTATCAAAAAATATTTTGAATATGGATTGTTCTAAAATTTCGAAGGAACTAAAGTATTCATAGAATTTTTGTTCTTCAAAATTGTGGTCTTTAGCAAAGGCATATACCGAATTGGGTTTGTGATTATGTGTTAGAACATAATCCATGTAAAAGGATATAAGATCAGATGCTTTTATGTTTTTCTTTTTTGCCATTGTAATTAATTTACAATGTAAAGATACGTTATGTTTAATTATTTTGCATTATGGTTAAACAAAATTTAACACCAATTTCTGATACTTTTGCGTTTTGTTACGTTGTTTGAGGTAAATAATATTTTTTACGCAACCAAAATGCGACTCTAACCAAGAGAATTAAAGCGGGTACTTCTACTAAAGGACCAACAACACCAGCGAAGGCTTGACCTGAGTTTAATCCAAAGACAGCGATGGCTACAGCAATGGCTAGTTCAAAATTATTTCCCGCAGCTGTAAAAGCTATAGCGGCTGTTTTATCGTAAGTTGTTCCCATGGCCTTACTGACAAAAAAGCCAATAATAAACATTAGCGTAAAGTAGATTAATAAGGGAACCGCAATAATGAGGACATCCATGGGGATTTCTACAATTAACTCGCCTTTAAGTGAAAACATAACCACGATGGTAAATAACAAGGCAATTAGGGTCATTGGTGAAATGGCTGGTATAAATTTCTTAGTATACCAGACCTCACCTTTGAGTTTTACCAATATTAAGCGTGAAAGGATACCGAGTAAAAACGGAATACCTAAATAGATCGCTACACTTTCGGCAATCGTAACAATGGAAATATCTACAATAGCTCCTTCAAAACCAAAATAGGGTGGGAGTACCGTAATAAATAGGTAAGCATAGAAACTATAAGCAAAGACTTGAAAAATACTATTGAGAGCTACAAGACCTGCTCCATATTCACTACTACCTTCAGCTAAATCGTTCCAAACTAATACCATGGCTATACAACGAGCCAAACCAATAAGGATTAAGCCAACCATGTATTCAGGGTAATCTTGTAAGAATGTAATCGCTAAGATGAACATTAGTACTGGGCCAACAATCCAATTTAAAACTAAAGATATAGATAGAATTTTCACATCTTTAAACACCTTTGGTAATAAGGCATAATTAACTTTCGCCAATGGAGGATACATCATTAAAATTAAACCAATGGCAATAGGTATATTGGTAGCTCCGCTACTGTAAGATTCTACAAGCTCTGGAAAAGATGGAGCAAAAAAGCCAATACCAACTCCAATAGCCATAGCTATAAAAATCCATAAGGTAAGATAGCTATCTAAAAAGCTTAATTTTTTTTTGATTGCAGTCATTGTAATTAGTTTACGATGTTAGAAAACACATATTTTAGTTCAGTAGCAATTTGAAGGCTACGCTCGTTATATTTTTCTAATTGCTGAGGCGTATTATCAAAAGCTTTAGGGTCTTCATAGGTTATTGGAATTCGTTTTTCGGCACCAGCAATAAATGGGCAACCTTTATCTGCGTTAGAGCAGGTCATAATTGCAGTAAATTCTGAAATTGGATTAAACTGAGCATCAAATGTTTTTGAAAACCCAATAACAGGATGTGCGTTTTTAGAATATTTGATACTGTAAACCGGATTGGTTCCGTTAGAAAGCATTTCAATTTTAAATCCTGTGTTTTCTAAAGTTTTTGCAACCATTGGAAATAAGGCTGTAGCTTCTGTTCCGCCAGAATAAGAGTACACATTATCTATTTCAAAATAGGACGCCATTACTTGTGCCCAAACTTGAGATAAATGGCTGCGACGGGAATTATGTGTGCAAATAAAATTTAAGTTAACCCTAGATTTATTAGTTACTTTTAATTGTACAAAATCTATAAGTGGTTGTAAAATAGTTTTGCGTTCTTTGGAAATAGAATTTGTATTTAGCTGTTCTATTTGGGTTTTAATAGGTTGGTATAGCATAGCTTTTTACGAAATATTAACGATTAACAACATCCTGAACCAGGCGCACAAGACGGAGCTTCTTTTTGTAATTCTGATAGTTTAAGTTTTGGTTTCTTTTCAGGAATACCACATTTGTCTTTAGCTAAACAATCTGTCAATTTTGTCGTCAATAAAAAATGTGTGCCATCAAAGTCTAAACCATATTTTCCAATCGTGTCACCTTGGTATTCGACTTCAATTTCTAAGTCTTCAATGTTTAAGACTTTTTCAGAAAGTTCAATAATGCTTAGTAGTTTTTCAGGGTGTAACCTATGGTCGTAATCGTCTGCTTCCCAAAGCTGAAAGTTGGCTACGTTTTCAGTTCTTACGGTGCCGCCACAATCAATAAAATGCTTCGATATTTTACCGACTTCTGTTACATGAAAGTGATTTGGTACTAAAGTGCCGTTTGGTAATTGAAACGCTATAGTGTCTAAGGTTTGTAATTTTGATTTAATTTCTGATAATTTCATAAGGCAATATTATATTTAACAACAGTTATTGTTTTCATTTATATCTTGATTAAGGAATACAGAAAGTACGGTTTTCATCTGTGACCAATTATCTTTATCAATACAGTAACAAATGCTGGTGCCTGTAATGTTTCCTTTTATAAGTCCTATTTTTTTTAACTCTTTTAAATGCTGAGAAATGGTAGGTTGTGCTAAACCAATTTCATCAACCAAATCCCCACAAATACAAGAATCTATTTTAAATAAATGCTGAAGAATAGCCACTCTCGCCGGATGACCAAAAGCTTTAGCGATACTTGAGAGCTCATTTTGTTCTGGAGTGAAAATTTCTGATTTGGTTAAACCCATAAGTCTTTATATTATTATATTGCAATATTACGATTAATACTGTTATTATCCTAAATATTGCGTGTTAAGAAATCGTTATTAAGAATGTTAGTTTTCATTTTAAGGATTCCTTAACATTTATAGCATAGCTTAAGTTGTAATTTTACAACAGTTAAAAACAAACACTTAACACTATAAAAAATGAAGAAATTAGTACTATTTACATTTGCTTTAACTTTAATGTTTTCGGTAAATGCACAAATTAAAACACCACAACCAAGTCCTTTTACAAAAATTGAACAAGTCGTTGGTTTAACAGATGTTACTTTAGAATATTCTCGTCCAAGCATGAATGGGAGAACTATTTTTGGAGACCTTGTACCTTATGGTAAATTATGGAGAGCAGGAGCTAATAAAAACACAATGGTTACATTTAGTGATGACGTAGTTGTTGCTGGTAACACTTTAAAAGCTGGTGCTTACGCTATTTTTATTACACCTTCTGAAAAATCTTGGGAGGTTATTTTCTATACTGACACTAACAATTGGGGAGCACCAAAAACTATTGATGCTGCAAAAGTTGCTGCAAAAGTGAAGATTGAAACCATGCAGTTACCAATGAAAGTTGAAACATTTACGATTACTTTTGATAATTTAAAAAGTGGTTCTGCAGAATTAGGGTTTATCTGGGAGAATACTATGGCTAATTTAAAATTTGAAGTTCCAACTGCTAAGACAGTAGCGGCTTCTATTGAAAAAGCAATGGCAGGACCATCAGCTAACGATTATTATGCTGCAGCGGTTTATAACTTATCTGAAGGAAAAGATTTAGAACAAGCTAAAGAATGGATGGATAAGGCGATGGCTATGACTAAAGATCCTAAGTTTTACCAATTGAGAAAACAATCATTATTGTATGCTGCTCTTGGAGATAAAAAGAAAGCAATTTCAACAGCTAAAGAATCTTTAGCTAAAGCAGAAAAAGCAGGTAATGCTGATTATATAAAAATGAATAAAGATTCTTTAAAAGAATGGGGAGCTAAGTAATTTACTAGCTATCAGACATAAAATAACAAACGCAGCTTTTGGGTTACTTATAGTAAACAAAAAGTTGCGTTTTTTTGTTTGAATTAATGTTGGTTATAATCTAAGGCTATTATTAAAAAAGAGTTGTGGCATTCTTAACTTGCTTTAGAATAGGGAAACTTAGCCTTGGTTTATTCTTGTCATCCTAAAAGATAAAAGTGCTATCGTAACATAAAACTATAGACTAAAAGTTTTAACTTTTTCTAGGTTTTATAAAGCAGCTATAGTGTAGAATTAAAATTTAGAACAGTAGATAAGTCAGATGTAAACGTAATAGCTTATAGGACTAATTATACGGCTTTTTTTGGTAATAGCATTTGTAATAGATGGGCAATTGTAATGACAACAATACAACCAAATAAATTCAGCCATAAGTAAGGCATCCAATCTAGCCACCAGCCAATAACAACAATAGCCTGTGTTATTAGTGCACCAAAAAATACAGCATTCCCTTTTATATATTTAAAGAAGAAAGCGAGTAAAAAGATACCCAAAACATTGCCGTAGAAAATAGAACCTATAATATTAACAAGTTGAATTAGATTCTCAGCAAGATCTGCAAAACAAGCAATAATAATGGCTACAATTCCCCAACCAAACGTAAACCATTTGGTCATTTTTACCATGTGTTCTTCACTTTTGTCTTCCTTTTGATTTCTACCGTATAAATCAATAGACGTAATGGTTGCCAATGCGTTAATTTCTGAAGCTGTTGAAGACATTGCTGCAGATAATATAACAGCTAATAATAAACCAATTAAACCTGTTGGTAGGTTATTTAAAATAAACCTAATAAACATGTAATCTCTGTCGTTGGTTTGTGTGTCTTTAGCGGCATCTTTGTATAGTGCTGTAAGTGCAGCCGATTTTGTGATATATGCTTCACTTTTAGGGTTAGACTTTAAAGCGTCAACTTCACTTTTAAGCTTATTGTATGCTAAGGTATAATCAGAATCAATAGCTTTTTTTATTAAAAACTTTGATTCAGAGCGATAGGTTTTTTCAATACTGTCTAATTGAAATAATTCGTTTTTTAAACTGTCATCAGTGCTTTTAGATAATGCCAAACTCACTTTTTGTTTTTCAGTAAATAATGCGGCTTGTTTATCTTGAAGCCTTCTGTAATCGTCACCAAATTCAGAAACTAAAACAGTCTGTTCAGATTTGTCTATAAAGTTTAAGGGCGAAGGATTAAATTGATAAAACACAAATACCATTACACCTACAAGTAGTATAAAGAATTGCATTGGTACCTTTAGCATACCATTAAACAATAAGCCCATTTGCATTTCTTTCATAGATTTACCAGAAAGATAACGTTGCACTTGACTTTGGTCTGTGCCAAAGTAGGAGAGCATTAAAAATGTACCTCCAATTAAACCAGTCCAAACGGTATATCTATTTTCTAAATCGAATGAAAAATCTAAGACTTTCATCTTTCCTGTAGCGCCAGCAATATCAATGGCGTCTATAAACGAAACTTCTTCTGGGATTAAATTAATGATGATAAACAAAGCGGCTATCATTCCTGCAAAAATGACAAACATTTGTTGTTTTTGTGTTACGGTTACGGCTTTTGTTCCTCCAGAGACAGTATAAATAATAACTAAAACACCAATAATGATGTTAAGGGTAATAATATTCCAACCTAAGACAACAGAGAGTATAATAGCAGGAGCAAAGATGGTAATTCCTGCTGCAAGACCTCGTTGAATTAAAAAGAGAATGGCTGTAAGACTTCGGGTTTTAAGGTCGAATCGATTTTCTAAAAACTCGTAAGCTGTGTAAACTTTAAGTCGATGATAGAGAGGGATAAATACCAAGCAAATTATAACCATGGCAATTGGAAGTCCGAAATAAAACTGGACAAAGCCCATGCCATCAGAAAATGCCTGACCTGTTGTAGAAAGGAATGTAATTGCACTTGCTTGAGTTGCCATTACAGATAGACCAATGGTCCACCATTTAGAAGTATTACCTCCTTTTATGTAATCTTGTGCATTTTTTCGACCTCTAGTTTTCCAAGTTCCATAACCAACAATCGTGGCTAAAGTTGCTATTAAAACCGTCCAATCAATCCAATCTAAAGTTTGCTGCATTATATGTTTTTATGCGAATGAAGCGGTAATAAAGTAAAATAAGACAATGTAAAGTGCATTTGCTATTAAAACAGCAGTATACATTTTACTCCATTTTTGCTTTGGTTGTGGTTGGTTTTGGTTGCGCATCTTTTTAGTTTTTAGTTAGTTGTTAGGGGTTTGTTATCTAATATTAGCTAAAAATCATCAGTTTTTAAATGACGGTTTATCGGCTTTTTCTGCGGATAGTAAGTTAGCAAAAATTCTGAAAGCACCCGACACTCCAGCAGGAAATTCTCTAAAAAAACTTAAACCTGTATAAATATAGTTGCCTTTACCGTATTTAGCAACCAATAGTGCTCCCTTTTTTGAACTTTCGCCTTTGTCGTTTGATGCCAGTAATGGTGTGAATTCTTTAGACCATTCATTAGGAAAATATAAGCCGCGTTCTTGTACCCAACCTTCAAAATCTTTACTCGTAATTTTATTTGGAAAGTTTAAAATTGGATGATTTGGTTCTAAGATTTGAATGGCAGCATTTTCATCCGTAACTCTGTCTCTAGACAATTTTAAGTTATAAGGCGCTAAGTTATCTATTTTAATACCTCTACTGGTATTGTATTGAATGATTAAATTACCACCTTCTTTTACGTACTCTAACAAGAATTTTTGTTTAAACTTTAAGTCTTCAACAATGTTATAAGCTCTAATGCCAACAACAATAGCATCAAAATTAGTTAAGTTTTCTGGTGAAATTTGTTCTGGTTCAATAATAGTCACATTATAACCAATTTGTCTTAAACTTTCAGGGACTACATCTCCAGCGCCTTCAATATACCCAATGTTTTTACCTCGTGTTTCAATGTTTAACCTTACGACTTTACTTTCACTTGGCATTAAAACCGTTTGAAATGGTATGTGAGCATAATCGATTTCTATGAGTTCATCGGTATAAAATTCACCATCAATATTCACCATTGGTGTAATTAAACCTTCGTTTTGGTTTTTTGGAGGTATAACTGTAAATACCACTTTTTGAATATCATCTTTATTAGCGATTTCAACTTTTTGCTTTTCTGGATAGACACTCCAACCTTTAGGATATGCCATTTGTACATAACCTTCAATATTATTCTTTCCAGCTTTAACAGTAACTTCAATTTCTTTTTGTTGGTCGTTTTCAAAGATGAAAACCTTATCACTTATACTTGCTGAAACTATTGGGATAATTTCGAAAGGTCTATATAATTCGCCTTTATCTGGTTTAGAATAACGATAAATTACAGGTTTTCTAATGCTTAAAGGTGTGCCTTCAATCATTAAGTTAAAATCAACAAAAACGGCTCTTGGTGTTTCTGGTAAACCGATTAAATTTTGGTTTTCCACGTTATACATGCCTAAGGAGCTTTTTTTGTTTAGCCAATATGGTGTTGTGTAATTTTTATTGTTTGAAATTGTTATGCTTTCTTCAAAGTTTAGCTTTTGGTTTGAAGCCAAAGTTATATTTTTAGTAATGCCTCTTTCTAATGTTGAAAGGCTATAAGAGACCAAATTAATATTGGCATTGCTTCGGTTTAAAACTTCCATATCTAACGTTACATTAGAATTTGGTGCTGCATTTGGGGTTTTAGCTGAAACTTCCAGGTACAATCCAGAGCAAGCTTCGATAATTGTTTTTAATTCTTTTGTTTTAACGGTTTTCCAGTGCTCGTCTTTTACATTTTGAAGCAATTTATAAGCTTCTAAAAGTTGTGGTAAATGTGATGCTGGGTTTTTAAAGTTAAAATGCGTTTCTACCAACTTTAAAATGTTTCCAATGGCCTTTCCGCCTTCAATTCTGTTCCAAGACACATCTATTCCAGAGAAGATATCTTCATTTTTTTGAAGTGGTTCACCTTTTAGAAACTCAATATATTCTTGTTGAGAGCCTCGTTGTGACAAACGTCCAAAACCTTGACATAAATGTTGACTACTTGCCAAAGCCGCCACTTCGTTATTAGACATGCCTTTGCTTGGGTAATAAACACCAACGTCAAAATTTATCATATTGCTTTTGTCTAATTTGTCAAATTCTTCTTGACTTCCGTATCTCCACCAAGAGGTATTGTAAAATAAGCGTTTAGGTTGCCACGTTTGGGTTAATTCTAATTGTGAGGTGTATTTAGAAGCATCATTTGCTAAATCAAAAGCTTCCATACTTAACATGGCCGAAGCGGTGTGATGACCATGCGTACGACCAGCTCTTCTATGATCAAAACGGTTAATAATAATATCGGGTTTAAATTCACGAATAGCCCAAACAACGTCTGATAATACATCATCTTTATTCCAGATTTCTAAAGTTTCGTCTGGATGTTTAGAATATCCAAAATCATTGGCTCTGGTAAAACGTTGCTCACCACCATCAACACGTCTTGCGGCTAACAATTCTTGGGTTCTAATAACGCCTAAAAGTTCTCGGATTTCTGGACCAATAAGGTTCTGTCCTCCATCTCCTCGAGTTAACGATAAATAAGCTGTACGTGCTTTAACTTCATTAGACATATAAGAAATTAAACGCGTGTTTTCATCATCAGGATGTGCTGCGATATACAAGACGGATCCTAGAACGTTGAGCTTTTGAACCGCTTCGTAAATCTCTGAAGAATTGTATTTTTTAGGTTGTTGCGCTTGTAATGAAACGATGGAGCTTATAAAAAGCAATAGACAAAGTCTAAGTTGGTACATGAGGTTATTAGTTAGTTTCGTTTCAAATATAGAAAAGTTAGTAGGTTCTGAACTTTGTTTTAGATTTTTTTAACGTTGCGATTAAGATACTAACGCTTTTGATAGAAACGGTGACAAATGTCTCAATAATGACTCCTATAGACTTTAATTTTTAGGTGTCACATGTTACATCATCCCAATCAGAACTCATGTAGTTAATGAGCCAATTGAGCGCATAATGTCTTTCATAGACAATTCCGTTATGAATTTCTGTAATTTCTTTACCGTTTATTCTAGCATCTACACAAGCCCAATCCATTCTGTAGTAGAGGTCATTAGCGTTTAGTATTTCGGTTTTACTTCTAACCTCTGTTTGTGCATTAATAAAGTCGTTTGGATTTTTATCTGGACCAATTGGGTAGTTTTCGAATGGAATATTGTTTAAATCGGCCATCTGATTTGGGAAACCAAGATCGTCTACAATTTTTAATGCCCACATTAAGGTCCAAATGCACTCACATTTCCATGTTTCTTGGTTTTTCTTTTGGTCAGTAGGATTCTCTAGAAATGATTTTTCATCAGGAGTTACTATATCTAGTAAATCAAAATCAGTAATCATTTTTAGTGCGTCTTCACCTGAAATATTATTAAAAGCAACCAAATTGGTAATGGTTAAAATGGTTACTCTTTGCGCTATTTCTTTTGCCGTTCTTATGGTGGTGGCATTTTCACTTTCTATAAAAGGAAGGTTGGCGTTAATTTTTATGTGGTGATTTTTTAGGATGAGTTCACTTTCTTCTTTTCGAGATTTTTGGTCTTCTGTGATTTCTTCTATTTCACCATCATAATATTTAGAATCTATGGCAACTTTAAGCTCTGTTATTTCACAATGTCCGTTTAAATCAATAATTAAGTTTAGGTGTTTGTCTAAAAAGTGTTGTCCATCTGCTTTAGAAATTATGGTTTGCGGTTGAGCAAAAACAATCGCGTCAAATTCATCTGCTAATTGACTAATGATGTCTTTAAGGTTTTTGGTTTTACCTTTTTCTTGAAAAATTGAAAACTCAGAATTAAGGGTTTGGATTTTTCTTAAAAATAAACTTTTAATGTTTTCATTGGTTGTAGGAAGGGAAGACGCAAAGCCATAAAGTCCTTTTAAATTCTCGTTTAGCGGGCAGTGTTCTGTATCGCTGATTTGATAATCAGGTTGAAGCCGTTCTCTGTATGAAATTTTTACAATGTGGTCTGAAGAGAACAGGCCTCCTTTTGTTTGTATTTCTGCGATTTTAAAGCCATCTAATTCTGAAAAGGTGATTTGTCCTTTAGGAATATTAGTTTTTAAAATAGTTATGATTTTATCGAAGCCTAATTGGTGTGCGTATAATGTGCAGATCATTCTATTTAATTTTTAAAGATGCGTTTAAATAAAGGGAAATTTGATTTTGTAAAGCTTCTAGAGCCATTTTTTACGTTTAAAATAAAAGAGCAATCCAATAAACAGAACAAACATTACACCTAGAAGTATAAAATAACCGTTTTTATATTTTAGTTCAGGAATGTATTCAAAGTTCATTCCATATATGCCTGCAAGAAAGGTTAATGGGATAAAAATGGAAGACATTATGGTGAGTACTTTCATTACTTCGTTCATTCGATTGCTAATGGTTGTCATATACATGTCCATTAAACTCCAAATCATTTCACGGTAGATATCTATGTTTTCAGACACTTGAATTAAATGGTCATAAATATCTCTGTAATAGGTAATAGTGCGTTTGTAGATTAAAGGGTGTTCGCCTTTTTCAATCCGATTAATAATTTCACGTAGCGGAAAAATAGCACGACGTACTTTTAATATTTCTCGCTTTAATTGTTGTACTTCAATATTGATGTTTTCTCTTGTGTTTCCGGCAAACAAATCGTTTTCTAAATCTTCAATTTTATTGCCTAAGGTTTCAATAATACTAAAATAATGATCTACAACAGCATCAATTAAGGCATACAATAAATAGTCTGATTTTAGACCGCGTATTCTACCATTACCATGGCGCAGGCGTTCTCTTACTGTATCAAAGACATCGCCTTCTGCTTCTTGAAAAGAAAGGACGTAGTTTTTTCCTAAAACGAAGCTCACTTGTTCTATAACAATGTTTTCATCGTTGTCATAATACAGCATTTTAAGTACAATAAATAGATAGTCGTCATACTCATCAATTTTAGGACGTTGTGTGGTATTTACGATATCTTCGAGAACAAGAGGGTGTAATTCGTACTGTTTACCTATGTTTTCAATCTCATTAATGGAGTTTAACCCATCAATATTTATCCAAGTAACAGAATCTGTGCTTTTGTGTATTTTGGCATCTTCAATATTGGTGAGGATGCTTTCATTTAATGTTTCTTTGGTGTAATCAAAGGATTCAATATGAAGTAGTTTTTCGGTTTTTACACCAGTATAAACTAAAGTGCCCGGAGCTTTTCCAATATGTTTTTTATAATTATGTGTGCGTTTTTTTATTGGTTTATTCTTCATAAGTTATAAAATACTACTGTCGTCTAAAGCATCCTTTTGCAATAAAGTTACAGCTTTTTGAAGAATGAGATTGTTTGGATAGGTTACTAAATCTCCATTATCCTCTCTAAGATGAATTTGAAACGCTCTAATATCTTCAATAATAGCCTCTAGTGGATAGTCTTTATCATGAATTTTTATTTTATCACCAACTTTATATGGGAAAGAAAAAAACATAATTACACCAGAAGTGATGTTACTTAAAATAGACCAAATAGCAAATAAGGCCACACCAATAACGGCAAATACAGAAGAAAATACAAGTGTAATATCTCGTGTTTCTGCACCAAGAATAAAGGCTTCTATTAAAATAGCTATAAGAACAAAAACGACAGTTACATATCTACCAATTAATGTTGCTCGTGCTTCTGTAGTACCGCTTTTTTCGCCTATTTTTTTTACAGTAATTACAATAATTGTCCTAATTATAAATAATACGATTAATAATATAATCGTATAAATAAATTTGTCTTGATAGTTGGAAAATATTGAACTCATGTAAGGCTTATTTTGCTACACAAATATAATTCAGAAACCATAAAGTCTATTGTAATTTTAAAGTTTCTCTAAGGTTTAAATCTGCGTTGCTTTTTTTATTCCAATAGTCAGATTTTAAGGTTTCTAATTTTGTAGCTTTTGTAGTTAAGGTTGCGCTAGAAGTACCTATTCCGTTAGTTGTGGTTTCTTCCCAACCTAAAATATCGAAAGGAAAATTAGGATTGAAATTTATTTTTAAAGTTCGGTTTGCCTCAGGATACGAAATGGTGTAACTATTATTTTCTAATTTGGTAAAAGCTTTTTGAGGTTCTAAGGCTTCGTGATTAAGTCTTGTAGATTCTAATGCCGGAATTAGGTCTAATTGCCCTACAGGAAGACTTTTGGGATCTATTCTTAATTTAGTCCATAATTCATTTTCGGTCCATGTTTTATCTAGCTTAAAGTTTTCGTCAGCTTCCCCTTGGAAATATGAATGTGATTGTACCTCAAAAGTATTGCGATTATTTAATTGCATATAAACATGTCCACACCATTCTTGTATAGAAGCAGAGATTTTTAAGGCATGTTGATTATTAGTAACGGGATAAAACGTACTCTGCATTATAGAGTATGGATATATGCCCGTATTAAAATTTTTAGTCGCATTTAATTTTAAAACAGGAATATTAGTTTCATTATAGTTGTCTGCTTTGACTTGTACATTGGGTAGAAAATCTTCTGTGACATAAACTAAAACAGCTGTGCCTTCTCGTAATTCGCCATAGCGAGCTTGTTCTAATTTGTAGGATGTTATTTCGGCTTCACCATCATACCAATACGCTTTAAACTCTTCTGATAATTTAGGTGCTGGTGCTACCTCTTCTGTTTTAGGTTCTGAAACCGTAGCTGTTTCTAATGTTTTGGTCTTGTTTTCTGTACAAGATGTAATAATAGATGTTACTCCTAGAATTAAAAGGTAAAAAAAGTTACGTTTTATATGTTTCTCCATGACTTGAATGTTTTTAGATTCTGAAACTAAGACATTTTGCCTCATAATTTCAAAGTATAATAAAGATAAGACTCTAAAAACCTTTGACAATGGTATTTAACGTTTCGTAAAGTAAATGTGTTGGCAAACCAACAACGTTGTTATAAGAACCTTCAATACTTGTAATACCTATTGCTCCAATCCATTCTTGTATACCATAAGCACCAGCTTTATCTAGTGGTTTATAGGTTTTAACATAGTACCAAATTTCTTCATCTGTTAAAGCCTTAAAAGTTACTTTTGTTGTTGTATTAACAAGGTGTTGCTCTGTTTTTAATGTAAAACAGATAGAAGTAACAACTTCATGTGTTTTGTTACTCAACGATTTTATCATAGAAAAAGCATCGTCTTCATCTTTAGGTTTGCCAATGGCTTTATGGTCTAGCCAAACAATTGTATCGCTTGTAATAAGAATGTCTTTATGCTGAATATTTTCTGTAAAAGGTGTCGCTTTTAATTTTGCTAAATAATCAGTGATTTCTTCACGTTTTAAGTCTTCAGGATAAATTTCTTCAACAGGTTTTAACTGAATGTCAAAGTCAAGATGCATTGCTTTTAAAAAAGCATGACGACGCGGCGAAGCAGAAGCAAGAATGATATTGAAATCTTTGAGTTTGTCATTAAGCATTAGCGATGGTTTTATATTAAAATAGTTACGAAAAAAGAAGTTTTATATAAAGATAAAATAAGGGTTATTTTAATATAAAATTATATAGCAATAAAGACAACATACCTGTGAGCATTACTAATTTTAAAACTAAACTAATGTGTTTGTATTGTGCTTTCTTTTGGGCACTAAATAATTTTATACTCACATAAATTAGCGGAGCTATAACTAATATTAAAAAATAGCCAACGACAAGTTGTTGCTTAAATAAGTAGGTAATTACGTAGTAAGTTATAGCGCATATAGGAATAAGAGACAGAAAAAATGCAATTTTATTAGCACGTTCTCTTCCTAAAATAATAGGTAGCGTTTGAATTCCTGCTTTATAGTCGCCATCAATATCTTCAATGTCTTTTACTAATTCTCTGATAAGATTAATCATAAAAGCAAAAATGGCGTAATCTCTAATAATATTAATGAATGTTAATTGGACAGCTTTGTTATTTATATTTATTGCAGGGATTAACTCAATAATACCCACCAATAAAATACTTAATGCCACCACAATAGACACGACAATATTACCAACTAAGGCTATTTGTTTTAGAGAAGTCGAATAAATATAAAGCAATGCAGAAGCTATAAAAAAGATAGCAAAAAAACCGGATTTATTAATCTCGTTAGTAATATAAAACCCTAAGCCAACACCTAATATATTAAGTATGATAAATAAAGTATATGCATTTTTTTCGGAAATATGCTTATGGATAATAACTTGGTTGGGTTTGTTTATTTTGTCAGTTTCAACATCATAAATATCATTAATAACGTAGCCTCCAGCAGCAATACAAAGTGTAGCTAATACTAGAAGGAAAAAGTTAAAATCGTTTAAGGTGGTTAATACGCTATGACTTTCGTGAAATGGTAATAAAAGGGCATATTTTACTAAATATTGCATTAGAGCAATCATTAGTAAATTTTTCCAACGGATTAAATTTAAAAAGTGAATCATTTGAAAGCTTAGTGGGATAAAATTTTAGTGATTAAATAAAATGTGGTAATCGCAATGATAATAAAAAGAATAGTGCTAATAATTACTGTTCTTTTTAAGAGTTTACGTTCTTGTTGTCGTATTTTATCTTTAATTTTTTGTTTGTCTTCTCTTGTTAAATCTTTATGCAAAAAATGCATTTTGTAATGTAGATGTGCTTCAAGATCTAGCTTATCCTTATATTTAGAAAAAGGCTTTGACGACCTTTGGTTAAATGTAGCCTGACTATTTCCAAAGCCAATATATCCAAACCCTGTGCTATGTCTTCTTCTGCTTGACATCTATGCTTTAGTCATATTTTGCATTAAAATTTCCATTCCATTTGCCTTGTACTTTTAGGACTTGCTCAATCACATCTCTTACAGCACCTTTTCCTCCATTTTTATGTGAAATATATTTTGAAATGGCTTTAATTTCTGGAACAGCATCTTGCGGACAACACGGCAAACCAACTAGTTTCATTACGGGATAATCTGGAATATCGTCTCCCATATACAACACTTGTGATTTTGAAATATTGTGTTGATCTAAATACGAATAGAGTTGTTCAATTTTATTATGAGCTCCCAAAAAGATGTCTTTAATACCTAATCCAGCCAAACGTTTTCTTACACCTTCGTTAGAGCCTCCAGAAATAATACAAAGATTAAATTGGGCATCAATTGCTGTTTTTAGTGCAAACCCGTCTTTAATATTCATAGTTCTTAACATTTCGCCTTCTGTGGTTACTGTGATTGTGCCATCGGTTAGGACACCATCAACATCAAAAATAAAGGTGGTAATGTCTGCTAAATATTCTTTGTAACTTTTATCGTCGTTCATTGGTTTGTCTATTTTTTTGTTACTGGTCTAGAGGTTAGATTATGTGTCTTTTTTATAGAGGCTGTCAGTAATTTATAAATGGCTTCGTGTTCTTCTTTTTCAATCAGTTTTAGTTGCCGCTTTATTGTTTTTTTATCATTTCGTTTGGCAGGTCCTGTCTGTGCCATATAGGGAGACATTTGTTGAATTTTCTTTGCCGTTTCTTCAATTAAAGGGTGCAGTATTTTAAATTCTATATTTTTAGTTTCGCAGATTTCATGACCAATTCTGTAGAGTTGGTTGGTGAAATTATTAACAAAAACAGCTGCCAAATGAAGTGTTTGTCGCTGTTCGGTTGTAATCTTATGAGGTTTGCAACCTACTGCTTTGGCTAAATCTTTTAATAGTGTAAGGTTTTCCTTTTCGTAAACTTCTACACAAATAGGAACTTCCGAAAATTCTATTTCAGCCGTTTTAGAAAAAGTTTGTAAAGGGTAAAAAACACCAATCTTATTCTTTTTATCTAAATCGTGCATGGCAACACTTCCTGAGGTATGAACCACCATACGATTAGAAAATGGTAAATCAGAAGACAATTGTGAAATGCTATCATCGCTAACAGCAATAATGTAAATGTCGGCTTCCTTTAATTCGTCTAGCGAGTCTGTAATATCAACATCATTAGCGTAAGACGAAATTGATGCTCGCGTACGGTTATACCATTGGACAACTGAAACGGTTTCAGATTTTAAAAAGGCTTTATATAAATGTGTGGCTACGTTGCCAGCACCTAGTAATACAACTGATATCATGCTGTAAAAATACTAAGATTTCTTATTTTAGAATCACTAGAATGGGATTAAAAGAATAACTTTGGGTAACATTAAAAGAATGAGTCTATTTAGTAGATTGTAAATGTTAATTTCTATGGGTAAATCAGACATAAAAAATAGAGAAGATGTTTTTCTATTGGTATCAAAATTTTACGAAAAGGTAAGAAAAGATGAAAAATTAGGACCATTTTTCAATGAAACTATTAAAAATTGGGACGAACATTTAGAACATTTAACCACATTTTGGGAATCGAGTTTATTCCTAAAAACTAAATATTATGGTAATCCATTAGAAGCACATGTTAAAGTTGATGCTGCATTTAATCATAGTATTACCGAGTTGCACTTTGGCTTATGGTTAAATCTTTGGTTTGAAACTATAGATGAGTTATTTGAAGGCGACTATGCCGAAAATGCTAAGCGTAGAGCACGTAAAATGGGCACCTTTATGTATATGAATATTTTTGCAGCAAGAAAGGCCTAATTTTTTATAGGCATCTTCATAAATTTGTGTTTTAAAATCTAAAACAAAACACAGATGAAACTGATTAGAGAATTTAAGGAATTTGCAGTTAAAGGCAATATGATGGATATGGCAATAGGTATCATCATTGGTGCGGCCTTTAATAAAGTTATAGATGTTTTAGCAAAGCAAGTTATTTTACCACCTTTATCCTTATTGACAGACGGAGTTAATTTTGGTGATAAAAAATTAGTGTTACGAGAGGCTATAAATAGTGCTTCTGGCGAGATTATTACTAGTGAAGTTGCTATAGCTTATGGAAAATTATCTGAAGTGTTTTTAGATTTCTTAATCATTGGATTTACGGTTTTTATAATTGTAAAGTTTATGAATAGACTTAGAAATAAAGCCCATGATGCTAAAGATAAAACAGTGGTGACACCAAAGGATATTCAGCTCTTGTCAGATTTAAAAGAATTAATGGAAGAGCAAAATAGAATGCTTAAATCTAACACAAGGAATTAGGTTTGTAAATATGTATAAATTTAACATGTTTTAGTATTTTAATCTCATTTCCAAATCACTAAAATATCCTATCTTTGCGCGAGCTTAAAAAAGCCTATAGTTATGCAAAAGAAGATCGCTAATTTCCTATTCTCCACTAAACTTACTGCGTTTTTATTTATTGCCTTTGCTGTTGCAATGGCAGTTGGTACTATTCTAGATAGAAACATGGATACATCGCCAACACCATACACAAGAACGCTAATATATAATGCATGGTGGTTTGAAGCCATAATGGTGTTTTTTGTAATTAATTTTATAGGTAATATTTTTAGATTCCGTTTGCATAAAAAAGAAAAGTGGGCCACTTTAATTTTGCACTTATCCTTCATACTTATCTTGTTCGGTGCTTTTGTGACACGTTATATAGGGTTTGAAGGTATGATGCCTATAAGAGAAGGCGAAACAGAAAGTGAGTTTTTCTCTCAAAAAACATATATAGGAGGACGAATTATTGGTGATTATAAAATTAATGGCCAATTACAACAACGAAGAATAGAAGAAGAAGTCGATTTTTCTCCACGATTAGATAATGATTTTGAAAAAACCTTTGATTATGGTGATACCGAAGTAACTGTTAAACTCGAGGAATTTATTCATGGTGCAGAGGAAGATATCATTCCTAATGAAACTGGAAAGCGCTATTTAAAAGTTGTAGAGGCAGGCGATAGCGGAGCCCATAATCACTTTTTAGAGGATGGTACAGTAGCTAATCTTCACAATGTTTTAGTGTCTTTAAATAAGTTTCAAGAAGGAGCTATTAATATTACTGAAACGGAAGATGGGCTTTTTATTAACTCTCCTTATGATGGAGAATACATGACTATGGCAACTCGTGCTACAGGCAAGTTAATTAAAGATAGTTTACAGCCTTTAATTCTAAGGTCTAGATATATTATTGGTAACATGCAGTTTGTATTGCCAAAACCTATTGTAAAAGGTGATTTTGGAGTTGTAAAAAAGCCGGAGCTTCTAAAAAGTAATGCAGATCCAGATGGCCTAGTCTTAAGTGTAACTGCAAATGGTGATACAAAAAAAGTAGGTATTTTAGGTGGTCCTGGTAATTATACCGCTTTGAAAGAATTTAAAGTAGGTGGTTTAGAAATAGCATTACAATATGGCCCTAAGTTGTTAAAACTACCATTCGAAATTAAACTTAATGATTTTATTGCTGAAAAATATCCAGGTACGGAAAAAGCCTATTCTTCTTATGAAAGTAAAATAACTGTGTTTGATAAAGAAGACGGAGATTTTGATTACCATATATACATGAATCATGTTTTGGATCATAAAGGTTATCGTTTTTTTCAGGCGAGTTTTCATCCCGATGAAAAAGGAACAGTCCTTTCTGTAAATCATGATTTTTGGGGAACATACATTACTTATGCAGGTTATATATTACTGTATTTATCAATGATGGCTATTTTATTTGTAAAGAACACGCGTTTTGATGATATCCGAAAAAGACTAGCTAAATTAAAAGAGAAGAAAGCAAAAATGATGACCATGATTTTGCTTTTAATTAGTTTCTCTGGTTTTGCTCAAGTGCATTCAGAAGATGATGGTCATAACCACCAAAAGAAAACAGATAAAGCACAGATAGACTCAATACTTAGAGTGCATATTACACCAAAAGAACATGCCGCGAAGTTTTCTAAAATGGTTGTTCAGGATTATAGTGGTCGTATGATGCCAATGCATACCTATGCTTCAGAGATGCTTCGTAAATTAAGTAAAAGTGATGTTTATGAAGAATTTGATGCAGACCAAGTCTTTTTATCTATTCAAGAAAGTCCTATGCTTTGGTACAATGTGCCAATCATTTATTTAAAACCAAGAAAAGCAGATTCAATACGGTCAATAATAGGTATTGATTATGGTGAAGAATATTCGAGATTAGTAGATTATTTTACGCCAGAAGGTAGGTATAAACTAGCACCTTATTTAGAAGAAGCTTACAAAACACAAGTGCCTAATGGCTTTCAAAAAGAAGTAAAAGAGGCAGATTCTAGGGTTAATTTATTATATAATGCTATAGAAGGAAGGTCTATTAAAATATTTCCTGTTCCTAATGATGATAATAATAAATGGATTTCTTCTTTAGAGTTTAGAGAGCAAAACTATAGAGAAAAAATTGAAGATACGCTTTACGGTAATTTTATAAATAATGGCTTTAGTGCGTATTTAGTCACTTTAAATAATGCCAAACAAACTGGAGATTATTCTAAAGCAGAAGAATTACTAGAAGGCATTAAAAAAACACAACAGCGTTTTGGAAGTGAAGTCATGTTATCTGACGAGAAAATTAATTCCGAAATTCTGTATAACGATTACGATGTATTTAGACAACTCTTTAGTTGGTACATGTATGCCGGTACATTATTATTTGTTTTAATTATTATTCAGATTTTTAAGTACCAAAGTAAAGGCCTTAAGGTTGCAATAAATGTATTGCTAGGTGTTATAGCATTGTTGTTTGTGATGCATACTTTAGGTTTAATATGGAGATGGTATTTGTCAGGTCATGCACCTTGGAGTGATGCTTATGAGTCCATGATTTATGTCGCTTGGTCTACCATGTTGTTTGGATTTATTGTAGGTGTTACTAAGAAAAAAGATAGTACAGGAACCTCTAAGTCAATTTTAGGAAAATTTACGACATCTAGTTTAACTGTTGCAGCTGGAGCTTTTGTAACATCTATGATATTAATGATTGCACATTGGAATTGGATGGATCCAGCTATTGCAAATCTTCAACCTGTATTACAAGGATATTGGTTAATGATACATGTTTCTGTAATCGTTGCAAGTTACGGACCGTTTACCTTAGGAATGATTTTAGGTGTGGTTTCATTAGTCTTAATGATTTTTACCAACAAAGCGAATAAGGATAGAATGCTCATTAATATTAAAGAGTTAGCCATAATCAACGAAATGGCATTAACGGTTGGTTTAGTATTGTTAACTATTGGAAATTTCCTTGGCGGAATGTGGGCCAATGAAAGTTGGGGACGTTATTGGGGTTGGGATCCAAAAGAAACTTGGGCACTTATTAGTATTATGATTTATGCCTTTGTTATTCACATGCGATTAGTTCCAGGATTACGAGGTCGATGGATCTATAATCTTATGTCTATTATCGCTTTTGGTAGTATTCTTATGACTTATTTTGGTGTTAATTTCTACCTGTCAGGATTGCATTCTTATGCTAGTGGAGACCAAATATTAAGTTTTCAGTTTATTGCCATAACTATTGGTATTATAGCGATATTAGGATTCTTGTCTTACAGGAAATATAAAAGACATTACAAATAATACGTAAAGACTTTAGAATACTTTTTTAAAATTGGTTGATAGATATGAGTATTTATCAACCAATTTTTTTTGTTGAGAGTTCTCTAATGAGTTGCATCCATTTTTACTAAATTTACATCTCTTAGAAACATAATTATGACTAAAAATAAACTAGGCTTAAATACCATTTGCACACATACGGGTGAAGTTAAGGACGAACAATTTAAAGGAGCAGTATCTCCTATATATTTAAGTACATCTTATGAGTTTTTAGATGTGGATGTCAAACGATATCCTCGGTATTTTAATACTCCTAATCAAGAATATTTAGCCCAAAAAATTGCGGCTTTAGAACATACAGAATCGGCTATGATTTTTGGTTCTGGTATGGCAGCAATTAGTACGATGTTTTTAGCCTTTTTACGACAAGGAGATCATTTGGTAGTTCAGAATACGTTGTATGGTGGAACCTTAAATTTTATAAAAGAAGAATTTCCTAAATATGGTATAGAATACACCTTTACCAATGGGTATCAAGTTGAAGATTTTAAAGCAGCCATTCAGCCGAACACAAAATTGATTCATATTGAAACACCTTCCAACCCTTTAATGACTATCACAGATATTAAAGCGATTGCAAAACTGGGTAAATCTAAAGGTATTTTAACCTCTATTGACAATACCTTTGCATCACCAGTAAATCAAAATCCTATAGACTTAGGTATTGATATGGTAATGCATTCTGCAACCAAATATTTTGGAGGTCATAGCGATATTTTGGCTGGTGCTGTAGCAAGCTCTAATGAACATATGGAACGCATATGGAATGTTGGTAAGAATCTTGGTGGAAGTCTAAGTGATATGACTGTTTGGATGTTAGAACGTAGTATGAAAACTTTAGGGCTGCGTGTAAAAGCACAAACCAAAAATGCTATGAAGTTGGCCAAATGGTTAGAAAAACATCCAAAGGTTTTAAAGGTTTATTATCCAGGATTAAAGTCGCATCCAGATTACAAGTTAGCTAAGTCACAAATGAAAGGTTTTGGAGCTATGTTGTCTTTTGAATTGATAGATGGCATCGATTCGCAACAATTTCAAAAAGAACTCAAGCTTATTAAATCGTCTATGAGTTTGGCTGGTGTTGAGAGTACTGTGTTATCTCCGCATTTAACATCTCACGCATTATTAACTCAAGATGAGCGTGATGCTATTGGACTTAGCAATCAGTTAATTCGATTTTCTGTAGGTATTGAAGATGTAAAGGATTTAAAACGCGATATAGAACAAGCTATAAATAGTACAAAGCACTAATATTTAAAGTGTTTTTTGTCTAAAATCACATTTTAAATTTAGTTGTAGAGACAGTCTGTTGAAGTTTTTAGTTTTAAAAGCATGTCTTGCATAACCAATTTCGGTATTTATAGTGTTGGTTATTAAAATACCCAGACCCACAAAAGCTCTATTTTGTTGAAAATCAAAAGCGTTTAAGTTGAAATGAATTTCATCATAGGATGAAATAAAGAGCATGTTATTTAGTGGTATTTTAATTTTAAATCGGTAACGTATTCTATGTTTTAATAGGTTTTCTGTAGGATATGCTAAGAACCGTTGTTCTAATCTTAACCTATGAGAAAAACCAATAGTGTTTGCTTTATGATTAAAGACTAACTGTTCAATTATTCTATTGTCTCTGGTATGGGGAATATCATTGACTTCAAATGATGAATCAATATCACCATAAGCATAGCTTAAACCAATGGATAATTTTGGGTTAAAATGATAATTCAGCCCTATGATTCCTAAAAGTAAGTGTGCTTTATTAGCGGGTAATTCATAGTTCCAATTAGTGAATGAGCCGCTTACACTAAATTTATCACTTATTTTGTTAGATGATGTCACTTCATACCAAGATCCTAATTTATTTTCTCCTGTGTTTTGTGCATGCAATTGCGCTTGAAATATAATGAAAGCGAATACGATGTATAGGGTGTTTTTCATAATAGACTGTATAAGAAAAAGAGCCCATTTCTGGGCTCTTTTCAGTCATGGAATTATTAAATATGGTCGTTTAAATGATGGTGTTCATCAATTAATGGACCACCTTCAATGATTTGTTGAGATGCTTCACTTGCAAATTTTTCAAAATTCAAATGGAAAGAATGTGCAAGTTGAATAGATTTACTAACATACTGGCCTTTATTTTCCCAAGTATTCATTGGGTCTAATATGTCGTCAGGTACATTAGGACATGATTTTGGCATAAATAAACCAAATATTGGATGTTGTTCGAAATCTACATTATCTAATTTTCCTTCAAGAATCGCCGTAATCATAGCTCTTGTATATTTTAGTTTTATACGAGAACCAACTCCATAAGGTCCTGCGCTCCAACCCGTATTTATTAGCCAAACGTTGACACCTGCATCTTGCATTTTTTTACTTAACATTTCAGCATAAACTGTTGGGTGTAATGGCATAAATGGTTCTCCAAAACATGCAGAGAAAGATGGTACTGGCTCTGTAATACCAGCTTCTGTACCTGCTACCTTGGCGGTGTAACCAGAAATAAAATGGTAAGCCGCTTGGCCTGGTGTTAATTTTGAAACCGGTGGCAATACACCAAAAGCATCTGCTGTTAAGAAGAAAATATTGGTAGGATTACCAGCATAAGATGGCTTTTGAATATTATCTATATGATAAATAGGGTAACTTACGCGTGTGTTTTGTGTAATGCTACTGTCCATATAATCAACTTCTCCATTGTCTTTGAAGATGACATTTTCAAGAATTGCACCTGGTCTAATGGCTCTAAAAATATCGGGTTCTTTTTCTTCAGTTAAGTCAATCACTTTTGCATAACAACCACCTTCAAAATTAAAGATATTGTTTTCTGCTGTCCAACCATGCTCATCATCACCAATTAATTTTCGGTTTGGATCGGCAGATAAGGTTGTTTTACCTGTACCAGATAAACCAAAGAAAATAGCTGTGTCTCCATCTTCGCCAACATTAGCAGAACAGTGCATTGGTAAAACGTTTTTTTCAACCGGAAGAATAAAGTTTAATGAAGAAAAAATACCTTTTTTAATTTCACCTGTATAAGCAGAACCACCAATTAAAGCAATTTTCTTAGTAAAATTAAGAATTGAAAAATTTCCTTGACGTAATCCAACAGCTTTAGGATCTGGTGCTTCATATCCTGGTGCACAAAGTACTAACCATTCTTCTTTAAAATTTTCTAATTCAGATTCATCAGATCTTAAAAACATATTATATGTAAACATGTTAGACCAAGGATATTCTGTTACAGTTCTTACATTGGTTTTATATTCAGGATCAGCACATACGTAAGCATCTCTAACATAAATTTCTTTGCCACTTAAATAGTTAGTGATTTCAGATTGTAGTTTATCAAAATTATCTGGGGAAATTGCTTTGTTCGTTTTTCCCCACCAAACTTTATCTACAGTATATTCATCTCGAACTATAAAACGATCTTGAGGTGAACGTCCTGTGAATTTTCCTGTATTTATAGCTAAAGTGCCGTTCGCAGTTTCTTTTCCCATTCCTTTTTCAATAGTAATGGCTTGTAGTTTTTCAGGAGAAAGATTCCAATGAGCTTTGGTGTCCTTAAGTCCATATTTAGTAAGGTCTCTAGTTTTCATAATTGAATTGTTTAATAAAGTTTCCATGATTTATAATTTTTTAATTCCACGTTCCTTTTAAAATGGCCAAATTAATGGCACTAATAGTAAAGAGGTTATTAAGAAGAGTAGAAGCAATGGCGCACCTACTTTTAAGTAATCCATAAATTTATAGCCACCTGCAGTCATTACCATAGCATTTGTCGTTGTACCTACTGGTGTTAAAAATGCTGTTGAAGCACTAATCGCTACTACAATCATAAAAGGAGCTGCAGAGATGTTAAGCGTGTTTGCTGCAATAATTACAATAGGAGCCATTAATACTGCTGTGGCTGAGTTATTAATAACTTGACTAAAAGTTGTAGTGAGTAAAAACACACCTCCTAATAAAACAACAGGGTGTAAGCTTCCTAATGAAGCGACCAAACCGTTAGCAATCAGTTCTGCTGTACCTGTTTTTTGTAATGCAATTCCCATTGGTATCATAGCTGCAATCATTACAACGCTTATCCAGCTTATACCTTTGTAAGCTTTTACCATTGGGACACAACCGGTAATCATTATTAGGCCAGCAGATATTAATGCAGCAACTGCTCCTGGTACGATTTCAAATACTAATAATGCAATCATTAATAATAAGGCAGCTAATGCGATATACGATTTAATAGTAAGGTCTGTAACCGTTTTAGCCATGCCTTCAGGACTACCACAAATAACCAAATGCTCGTAATGTTTTTTTAACTCATCAATAGCGCTCCATTGCCCTCTAATTAAAAACGCATCACCTGCCTTTACTGTAATTTCTCTGTCTATTAAAGGTTTTGCATTTCTAGACGCAGCCATAAGTTGTACGTTGTAACGTTCAAAGAAATGCCCTGAACTTATATTTCGTCCTACAAGTGCAGATTGCGGAGTTACCAAAACCTCTGCCATACCAACTTCTTGATTGATGAGGTTGTTTCGTAATTCATTAGCAATAGGTTCTAATGGTAAGAGACCTAATCTAAATTTTATCATTAAGGTATTAATCGCTTCAGTATTACCTTTAACAGTAATAATATCGTGGTATAAAAATTCAGTGTCGTCTGTCGGAAGTTCAATAAAAGGATGATTACCTTTTAGACGGTTTGGATGTCTACGTTTAATACGTAATATGGTAATACCATAATCTTTTTCAAGATTCCAATCCCCTAATTTGGTATTTAAGAATGGAGATACAGATCTTACTCTCAATCTATAATAGTCGCCATCTACTTTATATGCTTCAATCCATTGGTGAAGTGTAGTGCTAACATTAACAGGCTTATTATTGGTTTTATTGCTAGGCAAAAGTCTGTAGCCTATATATTTAAAATAGAGTAGTGTTAATAATAATAGCGGTAATCCTATAAGTCCAAATTCAAAGAAAGAAAACCCTTCTAAACCACTTTCTAGCATTGTATTATTTACAATAATGTTTGGAGGAGTGCCTGTTAAAGTTAGCAGACCACCAGTATTTGAGCCAAAAGCTACGGGCATTAATAATTTAGAAGGTAAGGTACCAATACTCCAAGCAGATGCAATGGTTACAGGCATTAGTGTTGCTACAGTACCAGTATTACTTACGACTCCAGATAGTAATCCAGAACCTAAAGTTGTTATTAATAAAAGCTTCATTTTGCTTTTGCCAGCCATTTTTATAAATTTTTCACCAGCCAAAGCAGTCCAACCTGTTTGAGAGAGTCCTTCTCCTATAATAAATAGAGCAGCAATCATAATCACGGTTGGATTACTAAATCCGCTTAATGTTTCTGTTAAATCTAAAATTCCAAAGACAAACAAGCTTAACATAGAAAGAAGTGCGATAATATCTGGTGTGAATTTACCCCAAATGAATAAGGAAATGGTAATAATTAGAATGGCTAACATTAAGGTCATAAGGACGTTATCTTTGAATAATAGCGTAAAGATATAGTCAATAGGAAGCAATATTCATGACGAAAGTCATACTTTAGAAGTATTGCGGATTTTTCAATTTAGACCACTAAAATTTGAGAAAATAAAAGATTTATGCAATCGAAACCGTTTGCGAATTAAAAAGAAAGCGATTATCTACCTTCTTTTTAATATTTTTGATACTTAGAAAAAACTAAAAGACGTATGAAATTAGATATTTTGGCTATTGGTGCACATCCAGATGATGTTGAATTAGGCTGTGGAGCAACCTTAGCAAAAGAAGTTTCAAAAGGAAAAAAAGTAGGTATTATAGATTTAACAAGAGGCGAATTAGGGACTAGAGGAACAGCCGAAACACGTGATGAAGAGGCTTTTAATGCTGCTAAAATATTAGGAGTACAATCTAGAATTAATATGCGATTTGCTGATGGTTTCTTTGTTAACGATAAAGCACATCAATTAGAACTTATTAAAATGATTCGCTATTACAAACCAGAGCTAGTTATTTGTAATGCTATAGATGATAGGCATATTGATCACCCAAAAGGAAGCCAATTAGTTAGTGATGCTTGTTTTCTTAGTGGATTGAAAAAAATTGAAACCATTTATAAAGATGAAAGTCAAGTACAAGAAGCTTGGCGACCAAAAGCCGTATACCATTATATACAGTGGAAAGATTTAGAGCCAGATGTTGTTGTTGATGTTTCTGGTTTTATAGATAAAAAGGTAGCATCAGTATTAGCTTATAAAACGCAATTCTTTGATCCTAATAGTAAAGAGCCTGAAACTCCGATATCTAGTAAGAACTTTACAGATAGTGTAGAGTATAGGGCAAGAAATTTAGGGAGATTAATTGGAGTGGAACATGCTGAGAGTTATACAGTTGAGCGTTATGTGGCCGTAGAATCGTTATTTGATTTAAAATAATTTCAAAAACTGTTTGCAAGAGATAACAAATAAATTATCTTTGCAATCCAATTTAAAATGGTGGTTGTAGCTCAGCTGGTTAGAGCGTCGGTTTGTGGTACCGAAAGTCGCCGGTTCGAACCCGGTCTTCCACCCAAAAGTAATAAGCCTTTCAGAAATGAAGGGCTTTTTTTGTGGAGTGAATTTAAATGCTACTTTTAATTAATAGAAGTCAAAAGCGTTTTGATGTCTTTCTTTAAACGGGTAACTTCTTCAGGAATTAAACTGTTATAAAACCCACGTATGTTTTGGTTGTGATCCAAAAGAGCAATGTAACTACTATGGTAGAAGTCTGTACCATCCTCGTTAGGTTTAAAGTTTGTCATAAATTGAGCGGCTAAATGTTTAGTGTTTTCTTCACTAGAGGTTACAAACAGCCATTTATGATTTGGTATTGCTGTAGCTTCAGAATAGTTTTTTAGGACTTCAATTGTGTCATTTTTAGGGTCTATAGTATGAGATATAAGTAGAACAGCATCATTAGTTATAAACTCTTCAGCAACTTTAATAAGTTCTGTTCGCATAGGCGGACAGATACTTGGGCACCGTGTAAAAAAGAAATTAGCAACAATAATTTTGTTCTGAATGGTTTCAGCAGAAACATGTAATCCGTCTTGGTCTTTAAAATTAGAATATTTAATAGAATAAGTTTCTTTTTCGCCTTCAGAGTTAATTTTATAGCTTAAAATAGGCAGTTCTTCAACATTCGATTGGCAACCCATAAGTACTATAGCTAGTAAGATAAATTGTAATTGCTTCATTAGTTTACTTTGTAAGCTTTTAGTTGTTCGTGCATTTCTTTGTCGTATAAAAATAGAAACATACTCGCCATCATATCCTGATCGCTTCCAGATGTGTTATTAACTTCTAGTATCAATTCATAAGCATGATCTGGATACAACATTACACCTTCTGCACTCGAAAAAGACGACACACGTTTTAAACCTGTTTTATCAGTATAATTTTCAGCAATAGATGTAAATATTACCGTGTCTTTGGTTTTATTTTTTAAAGTTAATGTCTCAGCATAAGGATGTAAATGTGTAGCAATATGGTGCAATGTTGTGCTGTCTTTTAGCTGAAGTTGATGTGTAATATCATAACTATATCGCTTTTTGCCGGGGAACACAACCCAATGACCAGAAAGGCTTTCTCCTTCATCGTTACTATAACTATGGTTTCCTGTTTCAACCGGTAAGCACATATTAGGATTGGCTTCGGTTGGACCTTGAAAAGGATTATCTGTATTATAAGGTAACATAATAAAAACCGTTTTGCTTTGTAGCGGTTTCATCGTTTTACTATGCGGTTTATAGCCTAAATTGATTTGATGTTTTACAGAAAACGGATCACTTTTTATATTATGATTAAGGGTTTGTGTGGATAAAAATAAATTTTCATTTCCAAATACAGGAAAACCATAACCATCAGGAAAGTTATACTTTTCAATGCCGTTGCTCATTGAAGTTAACCTTGGATAGTGTTGTCCAATGCGTTCGTTTAAATTCCAGCGCGAATAATGTTCGCCATCATAAAAATCAATATTTGTATGGCATATATAATCGTTGGAGAGTGCATCGACTTCGTTTGTACTTATGGCCTTGGTTTCAAATGAAGTTATCCAAACCAAATCATCCGTTTTAGAATCTATTTGAAAGGAGCGCATTACCTTAGGGCCTTCCATAGATTTGTATATCTGGTCGACAACAAGTGTTGGTGTAATAAGCGATAATGTTTGGTCTTTATTTGTGATATTCCAAGTGTTATCAACCAAGCCAAAAGTGTGATTTATACGCGTTTTTATAATGGCTTTATGCCTGCTAGGAAGATTTAAATAATAAATTCCACCAACACTTATGGCAACAAGCAATAATAAAACTGAATATTTTAGTATTTTCGAGTTCACACAATAAAAGTACTATTATTTTATGCAAGCACATAGTGAAAAACGTGTTTTTGGTTTAGATCTAATGAGGGCTATGGCAATAGTACTAGTTGTTTTTTCTCATGTATCTTGGATAGTGCCAAATGCACAAGGAGTGATTCCAGATTTAATGGGGATTGCAGGAGTTCTTGGCGTAGAAATATTTTTTGTACTTAGTGGCTTCCTTATAGGTCGAATTATTTACCGTCTTTATACCTCTGATAATTTTAATTTTAAATCGCTCTCGTATTTTTGGGTGAGACGATGGTTTAGAACACTTCCTAATTATTATTTAGCATTAATTATAAACATAGGTATCTCCGTTTATTTAGGTTTGGCTTTACCAGATCGTCTTTGGACATATTTTCTATTTCTTCAAAATTTGACTACAGAAATGCCTTCTTTTTTTGTAGAGTCTTGGAGTTTGTCTATTGAAGAGTTTGCTTATATAATAGGACCTTTGTTGTTGTATTTTACACTGTTTATAAAGACAAAGTTGTCAAAATCGAAACAGTTTTTATGCGTAACGTTCCTTATTATTTTAATTTTTATACTAACTAAATGGCTTTATGCAATTAATGATGATGTAAAAACAATGCATCATTGGAATTCCCATTTAAAAGCAGTAGTGATTTATAGAATAGATGCTATTTATTATGGCGTTTTTGCTGCTTATATCTCTATGGTAAAGCCAAAATTTTGGAAACAAAGTAAATATATAGCCATGGGATTAAGTGTGTTAAGTTTAGGTGTTATAAATATTGCAGTTCCTTTACAGTATATATTTATTGAAACGCACTCTACATTTTGGAACTTATGGTATTTACCACTCAATTCAATAGCTATATTATTGGCATTGCCAATGCTAAGTGAATTAAAGAAAGCCCCAAAACTAATAAGTAGGCCAATTACGTTTATTAGCTTAACATCTTATGCTATTTATGTTTTACATTATTCTATTATTTTGCAATTAATGAAATACAATTTGCCAACTGATAACTTACCTAAATTTGATATTCTAATTTATATCTTAACGTATTTAAGCTTGACGCTCATTTGCGCATATTTTGTTTATCGTTTATTTGAAAGACCTCTGACTAATTTAAGGGACACTTCAAAGCTCAAAACATACTTCAATTAGTTTTTTCTTTACATAATATTTTGAAGATTATATAGGTAAGTGACAAATTCATAATTATTCTAAATAAGCGTAATTATTAATTTGATATTTAAGTTGCTATAGAATTATTAAATGCATAATAAATTATATTTAAAAATGCTGAATTGATAGTAAAACACACTAAGCTAGTATTTAATTCAACAAAATCCCAATTTTGTTACATATTTTTTAAAACCCTTTATAATTCGTAAATTTGTGACACAAACAAACTAATTATCAACCTTAAATATACTATATGGCTTTTGACATTGATATGATTAAAAAGGTTTACGCTAACATGACAGAGCGCGTTGATGCTGCTAGAGACATTGTTGGTAAACCATTAACACTTTCAGAAAAAATATTATACTCACACTTATGGGACGGAAAACCTACTACAGCCTTTACAAGAGGAAAGGATTATGTAGATTTTGCTCCAGACCGTGTGGCATGCCAAGATGCAACTGCTCAAATGGCATTATTGCAATTTATGCAAGCAGGTAAGCCTAAAGTGGCTGTACCAACTACAGTGCATTGTGATCACTTAATCCAAGCAAAAGATGGTGCTGCTACCGATTTAAAGAATGCAAATAGCACGAGTAGTGAAGTGTTTAATTTCTTGGAATCTGTTTCTAATAAGTATGGTATTGGTTTTTGGAAACCAGGAGCTGGGATTATTCACCAGGTTGTATTAGAAAATTATGCATTTCCAGGAGGAATGATGATTGGTACTGATTCTCATACTGTAAATGCTGGTGGACTAGGAATGGTTGCTATTGGAGTTGGTGGTGCTGATGCTGTAGATGTTATGGCGGGAATGGCTTGGGAACTTAAATTTCCAAAACTGATAGGAGTAAGATTAACAGGGAAACTTTCTGGTTGGACAGCGCCAAAAGATGTCATTTTAAAAGTAGCAGGTATTGTTTCAGCTAAAGGTGGAACAGGTGCTATTGTAGAATATTTTGGACCTGGAGCAACATCTATGTCTTGTACAGGAAAAGGAACAATTTGTAACATGGGAGCTGAGATTGGAGCAACGACTTCAACATTTGGCTACGATGATTCTATGGAGCGTTATTTACGTGCTACAGATAGAGCTGATGTTGCAGATGAAGCTAATAAAATTAGACCATACCTAACTGCTGATGAAGAGGTATATGCTAACCCAGAACAATATTTTGACCAAGTAATTGATATTGATTTATCTGAATTAGGACCTTTATTAAATGGACCTTTTACTCCAGATTTATCAACACCAGTTGGTAAAGATATGTCTAAAATTGCAAATGAAAATGAATGGCCTATAGCTGTAGAATGGGGATTAATAGGTTCTTGTACGAACTCGTCTTATGAAGATTTATCAAGAGCATCATCTATTGCACAACAAGCCATAGATAAAGGCATTAAAATGAAAGCTGAATTAGGAATAAATCCTGGTTCTGAGCAAGTACGTTATACAGCTGAACGTGATGGTATTTTAGGAATTTTTGAAAAATTAGATGCTAAAATATTTACGAATGCTTGTGGTCCATGTATTGGACAATGGGCAAGATATAGCGACCCTAAAAATGCACCAAAAAACAGTATTGTTCACTCATTTAACAGAAACTTTGCTAAACGTGCAGATGGAAATCCAAATACACATGCTTTTGTAGCTTCACCAGAAATTACAGCTGCAATAGCTATTGCAGGACGTTTAGACTTTAATCCTATGACGGATAAGTTAATTAACGAAAATGGAGAAGAAGTTATGTTTGATGAGCCTACAGGATGGGAATTACCTCCTAAAGGTTTTGAAGTAAAAGACAATGGGTATTTAGCGCCAGTTGCAGACGGAAGTCAAGTAGAGGTTTCTGTGAGTCCAACATCTGAGCGTTTACAATTATTAGAGCCTTTTACACCTCTTGGTAATTCTATTACAGGAGCTAAGTTATTAATTAAAGCTTTCGGAAAATGTACTACCGACCATATTTCTATGGCTGGACCTTGGTTACGTTTTAGAGGTCATTTAGATAATATAGCCAACAACACTTTAATAGGTGCCGTAAATGCTTTTGGTAAGAAAACTAATTTTGTGAAAAATCAGTTGACAGGTGAATTTGGTGGTGTACCAGATACAGCAAGAGCGTATAAAGCAGCTGGAGTAAAATCAATAGTAGTTGGTGATCATAATTATGGTGAAGGTTCTTCTAGAGAACACGCAGCTATGCAACCAAGACAGTTAGGTGTTGCTGCAGTTATCGTAAAATCTTTTGCTCGTATTCACGAAACAAACCTTAAAAAACAAGGTATGTTAGGTTTAACTTTTGCTAATGAAGCTGATTATGATTTAATTCAAGAAGATGACACCTTCAACTTTATAGATTTAAATGAATTTGCACCAGATAAGCAATTACATTTAGAAGTTGTTCATGCAGATGGAAGTAAAGATGTAATCGCATTGAATCATACTTATAATGATGCACAAATTGATTGGTATAATGAAGGTTCTGCTTTAAATTTAATTAAAAAGCAAAACTCTTAATAATTAAGTGATATAAACTATAAAAATCCGTTAGAAATTCTAACGGATTTTTTTATGCCAATTAATAAAGGATTAACCCTAAATTAAAAAGAGTATATTCGTTCTTATAATATAAATTTATGAAAAAAACACTACTCTTTTTAAGTTTCATCTTGTTATTGCAAACCAATGAAATTTTGGCACAAACCATTGAACTACCATCTACTTTATATTTATGTGAAACTGGTTCTCTTGAGCTTGATGGAACTGTAATAAATACAACAGATACAAATATTACTTATCAATGGTATTATGGATTTTCAATTAGTTCTGCAAACGAAGAAATTGTTGGTGCAACGGATCCTTTATTAACAATCACTGGAAATAGCAATGGACTTGGATATTATAAAGTTGTAGCAACGTTCTCTGATAATAGTAATCTTATAGGTTGGGTTCAAATCTTAAAGAGTGACTACCTATACAATAACAACTATGAATTTGTTCAGTGTAATGATTTTTTTATTGATGATTTGCAGAGCCATTACTATTTATTTAACGCTTCTAATATAACAACTAGATATTATTATACTGAGAGTGACGCTATTCTAGGTAATAATAACAATATTACTTATTATCAAGTATATGACTATGTAACTATATTATATCTACGTATTGAAGAAAATGATGGTTCATGTGTAGATATTATTCCTTTAGAGGTTATTCCCGATTTTCCGATTTTATTTGCTATTTGGGTTCCTAATATGGGAGATTGTTCTATTGATGCAACGGACAACGTATTTGATTTAACTACAAATGATGCTCAAATTATTGGCGGACAACAATTAGCAGTGGTTAATTATTTTGTTAGCTATAATGATGCTAGTAATCTAAATAATCCAATAACGAATGCTTCTACTTATACGGCATTGTCGCCTAATCAAACTATTTATGCCAGGGTATATGATCCAAATAACACTAATTTTAATTGCGATCCATATCTAAGCATTACCCAATTTCAATTATTATCCATTTCAGAACCAACTCCAAATACAGAATTAGATTATATTGTTTGTGATAATACAAGCGGCTCCTCTACTGATGGCATTGGTGCTTTTGATTTAACAAGTAAAAATACTTTGTTGTTATCTGGTTTAAGCACGTATCAATATAATATTAGTTACTATACTACTTTGGTTGATGCCGAAAGTAGTGCAAACGCTATAGCTTCGCCTCAAAATTATATGGCTAGTGATGAAGTTATATATGTAAGAGTTGAGAGCAGTATAAACTCAGAGTGTGTTCAAATTTCAGAGATGAATTTAATAGTACAAGATACTTGTGATGATATTTCAGTGAATTTACTATCATATTGGTCAGCTCCTAGACCAGGATTTACATATAGAAATATGCTTGTTATAAAAAATAATGGAGAATCCACAGTCAGTTCTGGCACTGTAGCGTTTACTAAGGATCCTTTGGTAACCTATTCTGGAGCAATAGGGTTGAGTACAGGTAATTCAATTACACCAACGGCAGATGGATTTACCTTAGATTTTATAAACTTATTGCCTGGTGAAAGTGAAGTAATTTATATTGATTTATTAGTATCCACTTCTGCGAATTTAGGAGATATGATCACCAATGTTGCAGAGTATACAACATCTTCCAGTGATGTGGTCGTTGAAAATAATTCCTCTAGTTTATCAGAAATTATTATAGGTTCTTATGATCCCAATGATATTAACGAATCTCATGGACCAGAGATTGAACATGTAAGTTTTACAGAAGACGATTATTTATATTACACGATTAGGTTTCAAAATGTGGGGACTGCTAGTGCAATAAATGTAACCATAGAAAATGTTTTAGATCCAAAGTTAGACAAAACTACATTTCAAATGTTAAGCGCAAGTCATTCGTACGCAGTTGAACGCGATTTTGATGCCTTAACGTGGCAATTCAATAATATTAATTTGGCCGATGAAACTACTGACGAACCTAATAGTCATGGATTTGTATACTATAAGATAAAGCCATTAGCAGGCTATGAAATAGGTGATATAGTGCCTAATACAGCAGCTATTGTTTTCGATTTTAATGCGCCTGTAATAACAAATACTTTTAATACTGAATTTGTAGCTCCTCTAAGTTTAACAGAAAATAGTCTTAATTCTCAATATATACTATTTCCAAATCCTTTAAAAGATGTGGTGAGTTTGAGTTTTAGTTCAGAACAATCAAACGTTGAAGTTATTGTTTTTGATATTTTAGGAAAAATAGTATTAACGCAAAAGGAACAATACGTTTTAACACTAGAACTCAATCTATCGTCTTTAGAAAATGGTGTTTATTTCGTGAAAGCTAAAGATGATAAAGGACAATGGGGCTCAAAAAAGATTATTAAAGAGTAATCTCTAACGTTTTTATAAAAGTAAAGCCTTTGAGAAATCAAGGGCTTTTTTATGTTAGGATGCTATTTTTATCTCGACAATTATGCTATCTAACAAATACACCTTCTAAATGCAGTCACTATGGTTCTTTGATAATGTTAATCTTTTTAAGGTGCTCTGTCCTCATAAAGTCAAGATTTATACTAACGAACATAATTTTTGTTCGTACAAAAAGAAAGACTATATCTATATTGAAGCAGATGCTGCCAATAAAGTTTATTTAATTGAACATGGAAAAGTTAAAATTGGCTATTACAGTGAAGATGGAAATGAAATCGTAAAAGCCATTCTTACTAAAGGTGAATTATTTGGTGAAAAAGCTATTCTAGGAGATGATAAGCGTGATGAATTTGCACAGTCCATAGATAACGAAACTTCTATATGTCCTATAAGTGTTGATACCATGCACGATTTAATGAGAGACAATCAAAATTTTAGTTTTAAAGTCTATAAATTCATTGGTTTAAAGTTTAAAAAATTAGAGCGTAGGTTACAATTGTTATTGTTTAAAGATACTAAAACACGCTTAATTGAATTTCTAGATGAACTTTGTGTAGATTTTGGTTACGACTGTGACAAAACCGGAGATTATGTTATTAAGCATCCCTATACTCAAAAAGATATTGCTTCGCTTATAGGTACATCGAGACCAACAATTAATATCCTGCTTAATGAGTTAAAAGAGGAAAATTACTTAGATTTTAACAGAAAAGAAATAAGAATCTTAAAAAAATCAGCATAGTGTTAGCTATCTAACATTTAAAGAGGTTGTGGTCGTTTAATTTTGAAATATAATTTTAAAATTAAAAAAGCAATGAAGAAAAAAATGATTTTAGCGGTATTGGCATTAGGGATTTTTGCCAGTTCGTGTAGTAGTGATGATGATAACACAAGCTCAGTAAATTCAAATTTAACCCTCAACCTTGATGGTTTAGAAGCGTTAGGTGATGATTTTGTTTATGAAGGATGGATTATTGTAGATGGATCTCCAGTATCTACAGGAACATTTAGTAGTGTAGATTTTCCTCAAACATTTAATGTAAATTCAGAACAGTTAGCTATGGCAACTACATTTGTATTGTCTATTGAACCTGCAGTAGATTCTGATCCCGCTCCAGCTGCTACAAAAATTTTAGCAGGTGATTTTTCCGGAACTTTGGCAAGTGTAAATTCTAATGGTATAGTTGCAGATTTTAGTACTTCTACAGGTAACTATATTTTAGCAACACCAACAGATGTAGATGATACTAACGAGGAAAGTGGAGTTTGGTTTTTAGACAACTCTAGTGGAAGTGCTGTTGCAGGATTAGATTTACCAACGCTAACAGATGGTTGGAAATACGAAGGTTGGGCAGTCATAGATGGTACACCAGTTAGTACAGGAACATTTACAGACCCAACATTAGCAGATGATAATGCAGCTACTTCAGTTTTTAAAGGAGATGCAGGAAATGGACCAGATTTTCCAGGTGAAGATTATTTACAAAACGCTCCTGCAGGAATGACGTTTCCAACCGATTTGCGTGGTGCAACAATCGTGATTTCTGTTGAACCGGTACCAGATAATAGTCCAACACCTTTTACGTTAAAACCCTTAGCGCATGTAGTACCAGAAGAAGCTTCTGTACGTACAACCATTTCAATGGAAGTAGGACCCGTTTCTGTTATTTCAGGAACCGTAACAAAAAGTTAAGTTAGATTAAATTTGTTAGATTTGAAGCGTGATACCAAATTTATGGTGTTGCGCTTCTTTATTTTATATTAATGCGAATATGAAAAAATCAAATAAGAAAAAATCTATAATTTCTAATATAGTTGGTATTGTGGTTATCTTGTTACTTATTATACCTCAAACAAGAAGTGCTATTCAGGTAACGCTTCATAAAGGGTTGAGCTACGTGAATCAATCATCACTTATTAATAAAGAAGACAGGGTGTCTGTAAGCTATACAGATTGGCAGTTAATATCCGATACCAATAAGGTTATTAGTTTTAATGATACTAAAGGAAAAGTTGTATTTATAAACTTTTGGGCAACCTGGTGTCCGCCTTGTATTGCAGAAATGCCAAGTCTTCAAGAGTTATATAATGACTACAACGCTAAAGTAGAATTTATGTTTGTTACTAGTGATGATTTTAAAACTGTAGAAAAATTTAAAACAAAAAAAGGGTTTAATTTTGAAGTGTATAATCCATTAAATCAAGTGCCTTCAACCTTGTCAACTCAGACGATACCAAGAACTTTTATTATTAATAAAGAAGGAGAAATTGTTGTAGACGAATCTAGTGCTATAGATTGGAATAGCGACAAAGTTAGAGAAATGCTTAACACGTTAATAGATTAGCTTGGTTAAGCTATAGTTGTATATTTTTATAGCTTAATACGTTTCATAAGGTATAAATTGGTAAGTATAAGTGTAAACGCATACACCATGTCTTCAATAGGAATTGTGAAAATTCTAAAAGCAAGATTTTGACTATTGTCATACCATACAACTTCATTTTCAATACAACTCCCGGTTAATAGTCCGTTTACAATAAAAAAAGGAATTAACATTACTAAGAAGGTTACGTAGTATTCTTGCAGAAGTTTAATATTAAATTTTAAAACAAATAGAATTAAACCAATAGCATAAATAAAATTAACTAAAGTGTACCATTTGTCATAGGCAAAAATTAATGTAATTGATAATATTGCTAATGAGATGTAGCTTATAGTTTTTGTGGTTTTTTTAGAAACGCTCATGTTTGGAAAATAATATAAGAGCGAATAATGTGTAAATACACAAGCATAAGGTATACATATAAAAAACAACCATTCTTCAATGGGTAAATTAAAGATTCTATACTTTAAAAAATAGGCGTCATTAAAACCCCAAAAGCCGTAGTGTGTAAATATAATATCCCATGGAACATAGAAGCACATGGTTATTATGATGGCAATAAATAAAGACTTCCAATGCTTATAAAACTGTAATTTTGGATGAAAACTGTAAATAAAAGGTATAGAAAGTGACCCTAAATCTAAAAGTAAATACAGATAATTCATTAGTTATTGTTTAAAATATTTAAAAGGAACAATTAACATTCCGAAGTTTTCTCCTTTGTCCTTCCCTAAGTGTTTATGGTGAATCTTGTGGGCACGTCTCAATCCTCTTGCGTATTTATTATCTATGTTTCGTAGCCACTTAAAACGTTGGTGAATAAATATATCGTGAACAATAAAATAGGCTGCACCATATACTAAGATACCTAATCCTATAGGTAGGCAATACCAAATGGCTTCGTAACTCCATAAGTAAAAACAAACCATACTAACAATGGCATAGAAAATAAAAAAGGCATCATTACGTTCAAACCAACTATCGTGATCTTTTTTGTGATGATCTTTGTGTAAATTCCATAAAAAACCATGCATAATATACTTGTGTGTAAACCAAGCGTTGAATTCCATGATAAAGAATGTACTTAAGAAAATCAGTATCCAAAAAATAGTTTGCATAATTATCTATTTATATTTTAAAGTAAATTCAGTTGATATTTAACATAGCTTCTTGTAAGTAGCTCTATTTTTCTGTAATTAGGTACTCTAATTCTAGTCGATTTAATCTGTAAAGCAGGAGTTTTTTTAAGTTTATCTAATAATTTACTATAATAACGATAAGCCATAAATACTCCAAATTTAGCTTCTAAAGGTAATCGTTTTATGCCTTGTAATCCTTTTTCAAAATCAGATTCTATATCAGATATAATTGCTTTTTTTGAAGTTTCGTCTAATTGATTTAAATCTGTATCTGGAAAATAAGTTCTATTTAAACCTTCAAAGTCGGCTTTTAAATCACGTAAGAAATTGACTTTCTGAAAAGCTGATCCTAAGCTCATTGCAGATGCTTTTAGGTCTTCATATTTTTCAGTATCACCTTTAACAAAAACTTTTAGACACATTAATCCAACAACATCTGCCGAACCATAAATGTACTCTTCGTATTCATCATGGGTCAAATAATCTGTTTTATGAAGATCAAGTCGCATGCTGTTCATAAAAGAATCTACCAAATGTTTGTCAATGCCATAGTTGTGATAGGTTTCTTGAAAGGAATTTAAAATAGGGTTTAAGCTAATTCTATCTTCCAAAGCAGCTTCTAAATCCCTTTCAAAATTGTTAAAAAGCTGTTCTTTGTTGTAGTCATGAAATGTATCAACAATCTCATCAGCAAATCTTACAAATCCGTAAATATTGTAAATATCTTGCCTTATGCTATGTGATAACATTTTTGTAGCTAATGAGAATGATGTACTATAAGCATTAGTAACTGCTTTACTACATTCTCTAGAGACATTGTCGAAAATTGATTTCATACTGTGTGTTATTAAAATTAATTTTTTTGAATTAGTTCAGATACTAATTTTCCCGATATTAAGGCTGGAGGTACACCTGGTCCAGGTACAGTTAATTGCCCTGTAAAATATAAGTCTTTAACTTTTTTGCTTTTTAATTTTGGTCTTAAAAAGGCCGTTTGCGTTAAAGTGTTAGCCAAACCATAAGCATTTCCTTTATAAGAATTGTATTCGCTTATAAAATCATTAACACAAAAAGACGACTTAAAAAGAATATGTTTTTGAACATTTTGATGTGTTCTTTTTTCGAAACGCTTTATAATAAGATTAAAATAGTGGTCACGTAATTGGGGTGTGTCTTCTAAACCAGGCGCAATAGGAATGAGGAAAAAACCTGTTTCACAATGCTGAGGCGCCATAGTTTTATCTGTAACAGAAGGAAAATTGGCATAAAACAAAGGATCTTCTGGCCATTTAGGATTGTCATAGATGTCTTTTGCGTGAATTTCAAAATCTGTGTCAAAAAATAAATTATGATGTTCTATATTTTGTAGTTTTTTATCAAAACCAATATAAAAGAGTAGGGAAGAAGGAGCAAATGTTCGTTTGTTCCAATAAGCTTCGCTATACTGTCTGTGTTGTTTTTCTAGTAAGGTTTCTGTATGATGGTAATCTGCGCCACTTAAAACAATATCAGAAGGAATAATTTTTTCATTAACAGTGATGCTTTCAGCGGTATTGTTTTTAACCGTTATCTTTTCAACATTGCTGTTTGTATAAATAGAGACACCTATGCTTTCTGCTAAGCTTTGCATGGCTTTAATAATTTCATACATACCTCCTTTAGGGTGCCATGTTCCTAAGCCAAAATCTGCAAAATTCATAAAACTATAAAAAGAAGGTGTCTGATTAGGTTTTGCTCCTAAAAACAATACTGGAAATTCTAATGTTGAAATAAGTTTTGGGTTTTTAAAGTTTTTACGAACTTCCGAGCTTATGGTTTTAAAAAACTGGTCTACTCTTGTAATGGTTTCCTTAGATACCAACTCAAAAGGTGAAACACCTGGTTTTAGTACAACTTTATTTATTGCAATATCGTAGTGCTCTTGTGCTCTTGCTATAAATTTTCTTAATGGTTTAGAGCTTCCTGCTTCAATACGTTCAAATTCTTCACAAATTTTATCCATGTGATCACCTATGGTAATTACATCGTCTAAAAAGAAGATTTTATAAGCAGGACTGAGCTTGTCTAGTTGGTAGTAGTCACTGGTGGTTTTTCCAAAGTCGTTAAAGAATTTTTCAAAAACATCAGGCATCCAATACCAACTTGGGCCAATGTCAAAGGTAAATCCATCTTTAATAAGTTGTCTTGCTCTTCCGCCTACAGTATCATTTTTTTCGTAGATAGAAACAGTATGTCCTGCTTTAGCTAGATAGCATGCTGCCGATAGAGCTGAAAAACCAGAACCTATTATGGATATTGTTTTAGACATTAATTTATAATTCTTTAATTAGTGCTTTAATGGAATCGAATGGTTTAATATGTTCAGGTAATTGCATTTTGTCAATACCATCTAGCATTTTTCCTAAAACCCAGAAACTCGTATTAGAGTTTTTTAACAAGGCATCATCAAATTCTTCTATGTAGCTTAAAAGATTTTCTTTTTCAGGCTTAACAGTAAAATAAGATACAAAAATAATCTCATCATAGTAGTTTTTAATATCTCTAAGACTTTGTATTGGAACACTTGGTCCTAAAAATATAGACCTGTAACCGTGTCTAATAATCTCATAATTAATAAACATTAAGCCGAGTTCGTGTATTTCGTTGTCAGGCAAATAAAGCACAAATGTTTTATTGGAGGTGTGCATTTGTTTGGCCTGAATTTTTTCGGTATTGACTAGTATTTTCTGGCGGATAAGTGTAGAAACAAAATGTTCGTGAGCAGGAGTAATTGTGTCTGTCTGCCATAGCAATCCAATTTCTTTTAAAAAGGGTATAAGAATGTTGTAAAAAATATCTTGAAAAGCTTTTTCATTAAGAAGCGAATCATAAGTCTTATAAAAGAGAGATTGGTCAAAATTAAGCATGGAAAGCTTAAAAGCGTTTATGGCATGGCTCTCCATATTTGATTCCGTTGCAATTTCTCTAACTAATTGCGGGATTTTCTGAGAATCAATGGTTGCAATCTTAGATATTTTATAGCCATTATTATTAAGATAACTTACGTTAAGAAGCTTTTGAAAATTAGCTAAGTCGTAATATCTAATATTTGTTTCTGTACGTTTGGGCTCAAGCAAATTATAACGCTTTTCCCAAATTCTAATCGTGTGTGCTTTAATTCCAGTAAGGTTTTCTAGATCTTTAATGCTAAACCTATCTTTAATATTGTTCATTTTTTTTTGAAAATGTTTAAACAAAAATAAGGTTTATACCAATACGAAGTTTAGAATTAACAAAAATTATGAAAAAAAGAATTGTAAAATGCAATGAAACCTAGTGAAGGCTTATTTATTAGTGAAGAATATAAATGTGATTTTTAAGTAATTGTGCGCACGAGAAGACTCGAACTTCCACGGACTAATGTCCACCAACCCCTCAAGCTGGCGCGTCTACCAATTCCGCCACGTGCGCAAAATAATGAAGTAAATATAAAAAAAGTTAAGCATTACGCTTAACCTTTTTTTTAGTGACCAGTCTGGGGCTCGAACCCAGGACCCTCTCCTTAAAAGGGAGATGCTCTGCCAACTGAGCTAACTAGTCGTTATGTTTTTTTCTAACGAGGGTGCAAATATAAAACCTTTATATAAATACAAAGAACAGAATCAAAAAAAAATATTTTTTTTTATTTGATGACGGTTATAAGTGTCCTATCATATTTATTTAATATGTAATTATTCGTTTTATAGTAATTTGATACTGCGTGTTTTAACTATTCTTTTGTTTTGTTAGTTTATTTTTTAAATAATCGCTTATCTTAAAGTTTGAATTACGTTTAGACCAAAAAAAAAGTTAAGCATTACGCTTAACCTTTTTTTAGTGACCAGTCTGGGGCTCGAACCCAGGACCCTCTCCTTAAAAGGGAGATGCTCTGCCAACTGAGCTAACTAGTCATAATGCTTTTCTCTAACGAGGGTGCAAATATATAAGCTTTCTTTAATTTAACAACACTTTTTTAAATTTTTTTTTTGTTTTTTTGTTGTGAACAAACCTATGGGTTTAATAATCAATTTATAAGTGTTATGATTATAGTTTTAATAGGATATATGGGATCGGGAAAATCAACTATTGGTAAGGAATTGGCTACGGCTTTGAAGTACAGTTTTTTAGATTTAGATGCGTACATTTCTGATAAAGAAGAAAAATCGATTTCCGAAATATTTAAAACAAAGGGAGAGATTTATTTTAGAAAAAAGGAAACGGAATATTTAACCGAAATTTTAAATTCTTCTAAAAACCTTGTGCTAGGATTAGGTGGAGGTACACCTTGTTATGGAGAAAACATGAAACTTATGGTAGGGCACCCTAATTTGAAGTCGTTTTATTTAAAGCTTTCAATTCCTCTATTAACAACCCGATTATTCTTAGAACGCGAAAATAGACCCTTAATAAGTAGCATAAATTCTGAAGATGATTTAATGGAGTTTATTGGCAAACATTTATTTGAGCGTTCACATTATTACAGTCAGGCGCAATACACGTTAAATACAGACCATAAAACCCCTCAGGAAGTTTTAGAAGAACTTTTAGTTTACTTAATCTAAATAGGCCTCGTAAGGTTGTTTAGATAAATTTACATGAACATGTTCAAATAAAGATGTAGAAAGTGAAATACCTTTAAAGTCGGCCTTAACAGGATATTTTTTATGATTTCGATTAACCAAAACAGCAGTTTTAAACTGTTTGAGTGGCACATCTAAAAAGTGTTTAATGCCATATATTAAAGTGCTACCAGAGTTTAATACATCATCAATTAATACCAACGATTTATTGGTGTAACTTTCTTTACTAATAGATGTTTTAATAGGTTCTGTTGGTACCGCTTTATTTATGGTGACTTTGCATAAGGTAGATTCTATATCAGAGATTTTATCTAAATTAGATTTTATTTTCTTTGCTAATAGATAACCATTGTTCTCAATACCTGCAATAATGAGTTCTGTCTCATTGGCATTACTTTCATAAATTTGATAAGCAATTCGTTTTATTTTATGCTCTATTTCTTTATGACTTAAAATGGTGTTTTTAGTTAGTGCCATAGCTGCTCTTTACAAGATTTAAAAATTACAATAAGCGACAATTTGTAGCTTAACAATTTAAGTTGACTGTAATTAAGGTAAGTCAAATGCCTCTTAAAGGCTTTCAAAGATAAAAAACAGTTCTTTACCTTGTCTTTCTTTTATAGAATTAATTGATGGTTCTAGAATTTTTATTTTAAACTTATTCTTAAAAAGTGATTTATATTCAGCTTTATTTCCGCCAAAAGGAGGTCCTTCCTCCGTTAATTCAAAATTAAATAATAAGCCAACAAGTTTTCCCTTAGGTTTTAATAAGTGATGCATCTGTTCAACATACTGTTGTCTTAAGATTGGGTTTAGTGCACAAAAAAAGGTTTGTTCAATAATAAGATCAAAGTTGTTACTTAATGTAAAAAAGTCAGCATTTAAAAGTTGGTCTTGAGGAAATTTAGGAACGCGATTTTTTAAATTATCTAAAGGCTGTTGAGCAAAATCCAAAACATAAACATTTTTAAAGCCCTTATTCCATAAATATTCGGCTTCATAACTATTACCAGCACCAGGAATTAGAATTTTTAATGATTTATCCTTTAATTGATCAATGTAAGTTTTAAGCGGAGTAGAGATGGCGCCAATATTCCAACCAATTTGGTTGTTGGTATATCTATTTTCCCAGTAATTTTTGTTTAAGTTATCCATGTTAAAAAAAGAGTAAGTTATTCTTCTTCTTCATCGTTATAAAAATCATCAATATCGCGTCTGTCTTTTTTAGTAGGACGTCCTACACCTTTCTTTCTGTAGTAGTCTTTACTATATTTTAAAAGCTCTTTAGCTTCAAAAGCAGACTTTGGTGTTGTATCTGTTCTGTATAGGTCAACTAATTTAGCTCCTACACGATTGGGAGGTAAATCATTAACGGTAAGCTGATATATAATTTGATCCTTTCTAAGTTCTATTTTATCTGTTGGAAAAACTTCTCTAGATGGTTTTATTGCTACGCCATTAACTTTTACTTGTCCTTTTTTACAAGCTTTTGTCGCAATACTTCGTGTTTTGTAATATCTCACGCACCATAAATATTTGTCAATTCGCATATCTTAATTTACTAAAAACTACGTTAATGTTGTAGTACAAAAATATTATATTATTGTATCTTGCGCCTTAAAAATATGCAATAATGAATTTTGTGTGTTAACTTACTGATGGTTAAACATGAACAATATATATTTCTATGAAAATTAAAACTTTAAAAATTACCCTTTTTTTATTCACTCTAATAACAGTCTTTATCTCTTGTAGTAGTGATGACGATACAGGAACAGCTATTGTCATTGCAGATAGAACAGAACAACAGGTTATAGATGATGCTGCTATTGTAAATTATCTTGAAACACATTATTACAATTCTAGCTTTTTTGAGACTGGTTCAAATCATAAATATTCGGACATCATAATTTCAGAATTACCTTTAGATGTTAATGGAAATCATGTAAATCCAGACAACGAAACCGTTCTTATGGATGTTGTAGAAACACGTACAGTAACTTATTTTGAAACAGAGTACAAATATTATGTTTTAAGTTTAAATCAAGGAGGTGGTGGTGCACCTAAATTTACAGATGCTTTGCGTGTAAGATATGAAGGAAGCTCTGTAAATGAAGAAGCAGGAGGAGAGGAAGAAGTTTTTGAATCTTCAGCTACACCAATAGAATTAAACTTGCAGTCGGATGGTTTTACAGTTGCTGGGACTATAAAGGCATGGCAACTTGTTTTACCTACATTTAAAGCAGGTTTTGTAGATGGTTTAGTAGATGGTGTTGTTAACTATACTGATTTTGGATTAGGTGTAATGTTTATACCTTCTGGTTTAGCTTATTTTTCTGCTATTACCACAGGTTCTACTTATGATAATCTTATTTTTAAGTTTGAATTACTTCAATATGAAGTTGTAGATCATGATAATGATGGAATTCCATCTTATATAGAAGACTTAGATGGAGATTTAGACGTAGAAGATGATAATACGGACGAAGATTCGTTTTCTAATTTTATTGATAATAATGATGATGGTGATAGTGTTTTAACAATAGATGAATTGATTCCAACAACATATACTGTAGATACAAATATGGGAGAAGTTGAGCCAGTTTTAGCGGCAAATGAGTTTGAACGTAGTAGATCTGTTAATGATGGTGTAATTACAATTAACACAGTAACTATTGCAGATTCTAATAATGATGGTATTCCAGATTATTTAGACGCAACAATTGAAATTAATTATAACGAACAATAATTTTTAAAGAAATTTAGTTCAGTAAAAAGTAAAAAAAAGCCGCTCATTTATTGAGCGGCTTTTTTATTTCATTAAGTTTATAATCCTATAGATAAACTTAGAATTAATTGATCTGGTCTTGTATCAATTCTACTTACTGCACCAGCTCCAATATTGTTGTTTATAAAAGTTGCTTCGTTAGTATTAAATCCTCTTTCGTATCTAAGATCTATACCTATTTTATTGAAGTTAACTCCAATTCCAAAATTTAATCCTACAGAAAAATCATCATTAACGTTGTCAATAGAAATACCTTCAAATTCGGTGTCTAATATGTATTGAAACGAAGGTCCTGCAAATACACTCAATGGGCCTAGCACTTTAATACCAACTAATACCGGAGCATCAATTTTTTTAACCGAAAACACATTGCTATTATAGTCACTTTTTGTTGCTGTATAAACCAACTCAGGTCTTAAATAAAGCTTGTTTCCTATTTTTCCAAAAACACCAATATGATAGCCTACGTTGCGATCAGGGTTTTTGGCATTATCACCAATAGATTCAAAATAATCTCCGTTAGCACTGTAATTTAAACCTCCTTTAAAACCAAATAAACTTTCATTTTGTGCATTAATGCTAAATCCAATAAAAGCTAAAATTACAGTTAGGGTAACCGATTTTTTCAAATGTTTCATAATGTTCGTTTTTAAGATTAAACATGTGTAATATCAAAAACGTTGCCAAAATGAAGTTATTTTCTTTTCAATACTTTTTTAACAGCATTTTGAATGGCATCACTATTCAATCCATATTTTTCCATGAGTTGCGCTGGAGTACCCGATTCACCAAAAGTATCGTTTGTAGCTACAAATTCTTGAGGTGTTGGATGATGTTGTGCTAAAACTCTAGCAACACTTTCTCCTAAACCACCAAGATAATTGTGCTCTTCGGCAGTAACAATACAACCTGTTTTAGCCACAGAGTCTAAAATAGCTTTATCATCTAAAGGTTTTATTGTGTGAATGTTTATCACTTCGGCAGAAATACCAGCTTCATGTAATGCTTTTGATGCTTCTAGAGCTTCCCAAACCAAATGCCCAGTTGCAACTATAGTTACATCTGTACCTTCAGTAAATTTAATAGCTTTACCAATTTCAAATTTCTGATCTGCAGGAGTAAAAATTGGAACAGACGGACGACCAAATCTTAAATATACAGGACCATCATAGTCTGCAATAGCTATAGTTGCTGCTTTGGTTTGATTGTAATCACATGGATTAATAACCACCATTCCAGGTAACATTTTCATTAATCCAATATCTTCTAAAATTTGATGTGTCGCTCCATCTTCACCTAGAGTTAAACCAGCGTGCGATGCACAAATTTTTACATTTTTACCTGAGTAAGCAATAGATTGACGAATTTGATCATAAACGCGACCTGTAGAGAAATTAGCAAAAGTTCCTGTAAAAGGGATTTTTCCACCAATGGTTAAACCAGCAGCAATTCCCATCATGTTAGCTTCTGCTATTCCAATTTGGAAAAAACGTTCTGGATTTTCTTTAATGAATTCGTCCATTTTTAAAGATCCAATTAAATCAGCACAAAGTGCTACAACATTAGGATTGGTTCTTCCAAGTTCTGCTAAACCAGCACCAAAACCACTTCTTGTATCTTTTTTTTCTGTGTATGTATATGTTTTCATAATAATGCCCATAAAAATGGGTATCTGTTTAATTAGACTTTTTTTAGTAATCTCCTAAAGTTTCAGGGTTTTGAGCTAAACCATTAGCTAGTTGCTCATCGTTTGGTGCTTTACCATGCCAAGCGTGTGTGTGCATCATAAAATCAACGCCATTACCCATAACTGTGTGTAATAAAACACAAACAGGTTTCCCTTTTCCTGTTAAGGATTTAGCCTCTTTCATACCTTTTATAACAGCTTCAATGTCGTTACCTTTTTCAATATCTAAAACAGTCCAACCAAAAGCTTCAAATTTAGCTCTTAGACTGCCCATTGGTAAAACGTCATCTGTAGAACCATCAATTTGTTGTTGGTTTAAATCTATTGTAGAAATTAGATTGTCCACTTTTTTAGCCGAAGCATACATTATGGCTTCCCAGTTTTGACCCTCTTGAAGTTCACCATCACCATGAAGACTATATACTAAGTGATTATCATTGTTTAATTTCTTTGCTTGTGCTGCGCCAAGTGCTACAGACATGCCTTGTCCTAAAGAACCAGATGCAATTCTGATGCCTGGTAGCCCTTCATGTGTAGTTGGATGCCCTTGTAAACGCGAATCTATAAGTCTAAACGTATTTAATTCTTCAACAGGGAAATAGCCAGACCTTGCCAATACACTATAGTATACAGGTGAAATATGTCCGTTGGAAAGAAAAAATAAATCTTCTCCAATTCCGTCCATGTCAAAACCATCTTTAGTTTCCATGAGCTCTTGGTATAGAGAAACAAAAAATTCGGCACAACCTAATGATCCTCCTGGATGGCCAGAGTTTACTTTGTGTACCATTCGTAAAATATCTCTACGAACTTGAGTAGTTAAATCAGTTAATTCTTTAATGTTTGGCATGTTATATTGCTTAAGTTTTATGCTACAAAAGTAACTTTTTACTAAGGGTTTTCAAAAGTTGAAAAGGTGCACTTATTAACGAATTGTATGATTTGCTAACAATTTTAATTGATTATTTGGATTTTATTAAGAAGTAATGTTTTTGAGTTATTTATATTTGCCATCTGACTTACAATTCGGGAAACAAACATGCTAAAATTATTATTGGTTAAACAAATGATTAATAGTAAACAACATGTGTCCACTGAAAAATAATAAGTACATACACATGAAATTTACAAGAGTAGCAAACGATAAAGAAACTAAAGCAAGAGCAGGATCTATTACAACAGATCACGGCACTATAGAAACTCCTATTTTTATGCCAGTAGGCACAGTGGCTTCGGTTAAGGGAGTGCATCAAAGAGAATTGAAAAATGATATTAACCCAGATATTATTCTAGGAAATACCTATCACCTTTATTTAAGACCTCAAACTCCAATTTTAGAACAAGCTGGAGGTTTGCATAAATTTATGAATTGGGATCGTAATATTTTAACAGATTCTGGAGGTTACCAAGTATATTCCATGTCTTCTAATAGAAAGATTAAAGAAGAAGGTGTAAAGTTTAAATCTCATATTGATGGAAGCTACCATGTGTTTACGCCAGAAAATGTGATGGAAGTACAGCGTAGTATTGGAGCCGATATTATTATGGCTTTTGATGAGTGTACACCTTATCCGTGTGATTATAACTATGCTAAACGTTCTATGCATATGACGCATCGTTGGTTAGAGCGTTGTTTAACACATTTAAAAAAGACCCCTTTTAAATATGATTATGAACAAACATTTTTTCCGATTGTTCAGGGAAGTACTTATAAAGATTTAAGACAACAATCTGCAGAATATATTGCGAATGCTGGTGCAGAAGGGAATGCTATTGGTGGACTTTCTGTGGGAGAACCTGCAGAAGAAATGTATGCCATGACAGATGTCGTGTGTAGCATTTTACCTGAAGATAAACCACGCTATTTAATGGGAGTTGGAACGCCAATCAATATATTAGAAAATATAGCGTTAGGTGTAGATATGTTTGATTGTGTAATGCCAACACGAAATGCTAGAAACGGCATGTTGTTTACGGCTCATGGTTCTATTAATATTAAGAATCTAAAATGGGCTGATGATTTTTCGCCAATAGATGAAATGGGTATTACATTTGTAGATACAGAGTATAGTAAAGCGTATTTAAGACACTTATTTTCTGTTAATGAATTATTAGGGAAACAAATTGCAACCATTCATAATCTTGGATTTTATCTTTGGTTAACTAGAGAAGCCAGAAAACATATTATTGCAGGAGACTTTAGAACATGGAAAGATAAAATGGTAAAACAAATGGATAACCGTTTGTAGTATTTGAAACTAAAAAAGCATAAGTAAAACGAAACAATTAAAGACGAAATAACAAAATTGAAAATTCTAGACTGGTACATATTAAAACGATATTTGCTTACATTTCTCATGATGCTATTGCTGTTTGTTCCTATTGGAATTACAGTAGATTTGGCCGAAAAAGTAGGTAAAATGTTAGAAAATGATGTGCCTTTTGGAGAAGTCGCATATTATTATTTAGATTTTACGGTTTATTTTGCAAACCTTCTATTTCCTTTATTTTTATTTCTATCTGTTATTTGGTTTACATCCAAACTAGCTAATAATACAGAAATCGTTGCTTTTCTAAGTTCAGGAGTTTCGTTTTCACGCTTTTTAAGACCTTATATAATTGGAGCTACAATTGTTGCTAGCTTCGCTCTGTTTTTAGGGATGTATTTAGCTCCAATAGCCAGCCAAGGGTTTAATGAATTTAAATTTAAATATTTAAGAAAGAATCGGAAAGTACAGCAAACAAGAGATGTCTATCAACAAATTAATGACAATGATTATATCTATGTGAGTAACTTTATACCAAGAAATAAATCGGGTCAGAATTTTACCTACGAACATTTTGAAGGCAACGAAATGAAGTATAAAATTTTCGCAAGTAATATTCGCTACACAGAAGAAGATAGTACATATCAGCTTACCAACTATATGAAGCGTTCTTTTAACAATGGTATAGAAACAGTAGAAAGAGAAAATAGAAAACAACTGGATTTACCATTTGAACTCGAAGATTTGACTCCTGTTCAGTATGCCGCAGAAACAAAATCGTATGGGGATTTACTTAAGTTTATTGCTGCAGAAAAAAGACGAGGCTCTCCTAATATTGGCCGTTATGAAGTAGTGAAATTAAGAAAATGGAGTATTCCTGTTTCTATATTTATTCTTACAATTATTGCTGTTGCCGTATCTTCTGTAAAACGACGCGGAGGTATGGGAGTTAATCTTGCTGTTGGTATTGCTATTGCTATGATTTATGTCTTTTTTGATAAGGTTTTTGGAGTTATGGCAGAGCAGTCTAATTTTTCGGCTTTAGTAGCTGTATGGTTTCCTAATGTTATATTTGGTATTTTAGCTATATATCTGCTGCAAAATGCCAAACGCTAAACTTAAGCATTATTTACATTTACATTTTCTAGTCATAATTGCTGGATTTACCGCTATATTAGGGGAGTTAATTACTATTGGAGCGCTAGAACTCGTATGGTACAGAATGGCTATCGCTGGAATTTTAATGTTTATCTACATCAAAATTATTCGGTTAGATGTTAAAATTTCTAGACTTACATTTTTACAATTTTCTGCAGCTGGAGTTATTATCGCTTTACATTGGATTACCTTTTTTGAAGCTATCAATCAAGCTAACGTTTCTATAGCTTTGGCAATGTTTTCTTCAGGTGCCTTTTTTGCTTCGTTCATTGAGCCTTTATTTTTTAAACGACGTATTTTAGGCTACGAAATTATCTTTGGTATTATAGTAGTATTGGGAGTGGTTTTAATCACCAGTAGCGAGATGGGTTATGTTAACGGCATTATTTTGGGACTGTTTTCAGCTTTATTTTCTACTTTATTTGCAGTTATAAATGGTCGTTTTATTGAGAAACATAATGCCACAGTTATTTCGTTTTACGAGTTTATAAGTGGCGTACTTTTTTTAACAGTTTTTATTTTATTGTCAGGTAAAACATTCAATGCAGAGTTCTTTACATTATCAAATTCAGATTGGATGTATTTATTCATTTTAGCATCTATCTGTACAGCATATGCATTTATTGGTTCTGTAGACGTAATGCGTTATATAAGTCCATTTACGGTTATTTTAAGTTATAACTTAGAACCGCTATACGGAATTGCAATAGCTTTATTTTTATTTCCAGAAACAGAAAAGATGTCTCCTCAATTTTATATAGGAGCTATTCTTGTGTTAATCACAGTTTTATTTGATGCAGTTTTTAAAAATTACAAGATTAGGAAAGGCAAACTAAAAGTATAACAGATTAAAGTCTTTATATTTTCTTATATAATCTGTATTTTTGTATCCGCAATAAGAAAACTTACTGTAAATTTAGTGATTAGAAATAAATTTAGAAGCCGTAGGTTTGTAAACTAACGAAACAAAAAACAACTTCAAATTGTATGGAATATTTAGAGTTTGAATTACCGATAAAAGAATTAGAAGAGCAGCTAGATAAATGTCAGATTATAGGAAAAGAAAGTGATGTAGATGTTACTGAAACCTGTAAACAGATAGATAAAAAGTTAGCTGAAACTAAAAAGAATATCTATAAAAATCTTACAGCTTGGCAACGTGTTCAGCTGTCTAGGCACCCAAACAGACCTTATACATTAGATCATATAAAAGCACTCTGTGGAGATACGTTTTTAGAACTACATGGAGATAGAAATGTAAAGGACGATAAGGCCATGATTGGTGGTTTAGGTAAAATTGGCGACCAATCGTATATGTTTATTGGCCAACAAAAAGGATTTAATACCAAAACCAGACAGTATCGTAATTTCGGAATGTCTAATCCTGAAGGCTATCGTAAAGCATTACGACTTATGAAGTCTGCCGAAAAATTCGGAATTCCTGTCGTTACTTTAATCGATACGCCAGGTGCTTATCCAGGTTTAGAAGCAGAGGAGCGAGGACAAGGAGAGGCTATTGCGAGAAACATTCTAGAAATGGCACGTCTTAAAGTCCCAATTATTACTATTATTATAGGCGAAGGAGCTTCTGGTGGCGCTCTAGGTATTGGTGTAGGTGACCGTGTAATGATGTTAGAAAACACATGGTATTCTGTTATTTCACCCGAATCTTGTTCTTCAATTCTATGGAGAAGTTGGGAATATAAAGAACAAGCTGCAGAGGCCTTAAAACTAACAGCAAAAGATATGAAACGTATGAAGCTTGTCGATTCTATTATTAAAGAACCACTTGGTGGAGCACATACTGATAGAGATAAGACTTTTTCTGCCGTAAAAGATGCTATTATTAAATCTTATGAAGAGCTTAAAAACTTATCACCAAAAGATTTAGTGAATCAACGTATGGCAAAATACGATGCTATGGGAGTCTATAAAGACTGAATCCATTAAACATAGGAAACTAAAAAAAACTGAAGTTTAAGCTTCGGTTTTTTTTGGCGCTATTAACAATAAAATAGAGTTATTAACAGTTAGATTGTTAACTAACTGTTAAGATTGAAAACCACTTATAATCAGATCGTCAATACTATTTGACTACTTTTGTTACTTATGAAACAACCCAATCCAGTACAAGGCTATAAAGTTGATAAAAGCACAATTATTAACTTAGAAAAAGGAAAAATACCGCCTCAAGCACCTGATTTAGAAGAAGTTGTGCTCGGTGCAATGATGATTGATAAAAAAGGTGTAGATGAAGTAATTGACATCTTAAGCCCAGACGCTTTTTATAAAGAGGCGCACAAGCATATCTTTGAGGCTATTTTTAAATTATTTGAGAATAGTGAGCCAGTCGACTTATTAACCGTTTCTAGCCAATTAAAGAAGGACCAAAAATTAGATTTGATTGGTGGCGATTTTTATCTTATTTCATTAACACAACGTGTGTCTTCTTCTGCTCACATTGAGTTTCATGCACGTATTATTCTTCAAAAATACATTCAACGAAGTTTAATCAAAATTTCAAATGAAATTATAGAAGAAGCTTACGACGAAACCAGAGACGTTTTCGATCTTTTAGATACCGCTGAAGCCAAATTATATGAGGTGACTCAAGGTAACGTTAAAAAATCTACAGAATCTGCTCAGAGTTTAGTTATTCAAGCCAAAAAGAAAATTGAAGAGATCTCAAATAAAGAAGGTATGAGTGGAATTCCTTCTGGTTTTGATAAATTAGATAAGTTAACGTCTGGTTGGCAACCTAGTGATTTAGTAATTGTAGCTGCACGTCCTGGTATGGGTAAAACAGCATTTACACTAACCATGGCTCGTAATGTGGCTGTAAATAGTAATACTCCTGTGGCTTTCTTTTCTTTAGAGATGTCTTCAGTACAGCTAATTACACGTTTAATTTCGAGTGAAACAGGTTTGTCTTCAGAAAAATTAAGAACAGGTAAGTTAGAAAAACACGAATGGGAGCAACTTAACGTTAAAGTTAAGACCTTAGAACAAGCCCCTTTATTTATAGATGATACCCCTTCACTTTCAATTTTCGATTTAAGAGCAAAAGCACGTCGTTTGGCATCTCAATACGGTATTAAGATGATTATGATTGACTATTTGCAATTAATGACAGCAGGAGGAAGCCAAAAAGGAGGTAATCGTGAACAAGAAATTTCGATGATTTCCCGTAACTTAAAAGCTTTAGCAAAAGAATTAAGTGTTCCTGTTATTGCCTTATCTCAGTTATCACGTGCTGTAGAAACGCGTGGAGGAAGTAAAAGACCTTTATTATCCGATTTACGTGAATCTGGAGCGATTGAGCAAGATGCAGATATTGTATCGTTTATATACAGACCAGAATATTATAAGATTGATGAATGGGATGATGAAGAGCGCTCGCCAACCGAAGGACAAGGTGAATTTATTGTTGCTAAACACAGAAATGGTGGTTTAGAAAACATCAGATTGAAATTTATTGGTCACTTAGGTAAGTTCGATAATTTAGATGATTTTGATACACCATTTGGTGAATTTCATTCTAAAATGAATGAAGCTGCTAATGATAATACATTTACTCCTGATAATTTCCCATCTCCTTCGGATGCTTTTGGAGGACCAGAAGATGATGGTGTACCTTTTTAACAGCTTTTTATGTATTTGAGCACTATTTTTTATCCTATCTTTGTATGCTTTAGATAAAATCAAATTGCCTCATGTTAGACCAAAGACGTACAACAAACATTTTGTTGTTAATTATTGTAATTCCTTTAGTGTTTTACTTACTAAAGATTCTGTCTTTTATTTTTATTCCATTGATTTTTTCAATGTTTATAGCTTTGCTATTTCTACCATTAATGCGATGGTTAGGACGTAGAAAAGTACCAAAAATTGTTAGTATCATTATCGTTTTATTACTCGTTTCTATTGGTCTTAAAATAGGTATAGAACTGGTGCAATTATCTAGCAAACAAATATTAGCTAACAATACCGAATTTTTATCAAAAGCCGAATTAAAAATTGCAGATCTCAAAGTCTATCTATTTGATAACTTCGGAATAGAAATTGAACAAGAACACGGACTTATTGGTCAATTATTTGAAAAAGAAAATCTAGGGTCTACTCTCGGATTTGTAAATTCGTTTCTAACAGCTTTATTAATGACAGTATTCTTTGTGGTATTGTGGTTGGCAGAATCAATAAACGTTCATAAATTACTTAATAATACACTATTAAAACAAAAGCATACTTCTATTAAAACGTTTATGAAAATAGAAAAAGACCTTATTAAATTTATTAAGGTAAAAGTTTTAGTTAGTGCTTTAACCGGTTTGTTTACAGGATTAATGTGTGTGTTTTTTGATGTGAGTTTTCCTATTTTCTGGGGATTATTTGCTTTTGCTATTAATTTTGTTCAGATGGTAGGCTCTTTTATTTCTGTAATTCTATTATCTATTTTTGCGTTTGTAGAATTGGATCCAACGAGTACTCTGTTCTTTTTTATCTTCGCTATTTCTATGGTTCAAGTGACTTTTGGTGCCATTTTGGAGCCCATTTTTATGGGAAAATCCTTCTCTATAAATGTCATTGCAGTATTGGTAATGCTGATGTTTTGGGGATTTCTTTGGGGCATTCCAGGCTTAATTATGGCTATTCCTATTACCGTTTTTATTAAAATTATCTTAGAGCAGTTTGAAGGGACTAAGGTCATTGCTAGTTTACTTTCTGGTAATGAGACTCAGCTAGATTAAATTCAAATGTGTTTTTTTTAAAGAAATTCATTGTTCAGATTTTATTCAACTCAATAGGTCTTAAAAGATTATTAAATAAGACTTAAACAGACTAAAATTTGGTTATATTCCGTTCTAAATTTATGAACTTGAAAAATCTATTTCTTATCATCTTTACTTTATTTTTAAGTATAAATGCTTACGCATCCTATATCCTTATTCCTATGGATGCCGAAACACAAAATAATCATCTTAAAGCTTATGGTGTTACTTATTGGACACTAGAACGAGAGCTTAAGGTAAAATGGTTACTTAATTATAGAGGAGGTTCGTTTTTATTACCTGATGCCGAAATTATTCAACGAGAATGCCAAATTAGAGGCGTGTCTTTTGAAGTGATTTCAGATGCAAAAGCAGCTCAAATATTAGAAGATATTGCAAGTCCTGCAGTAAATCAAGAAGCTATTGTGTTAGAAAAAGCACCTAAAATAGCAGTTTATACACCAAAAGGTTTAAAACCTTGGGATGATGCGGTGACTATGGTGTTAACTTATGCTGAAATTCCTTACGAAACCATTTACGATGAAGAAGTTTTAAATGATGAATTATTACTTTACGATTGGTTGCATTTACATCATGAAGATTTTACAGGGCAATATGGAAAATTTTATAGAGCTTACCGCTCAGCAGCATGGTACATTGAAGATAAAAAAGAAGCCGAAGAATTAGCCACAAAGTTAGGCTACGATAAAGTGTCTGAGGCTAAATTGGCTGTAGCACTTAAAATTAGAGATTATGTTGTTGGAGGTGGTTTCATGTTTGCCATGTGTTCTGCAACAGATAGTTTTGATATTGCGCTTTCTGCAGAAGGAGTAGATATTTGTGAACCGATGTTTGATGGCGATGGGAGTGATCCTGGCTATCAAAATAAAATTGACTTTAGTAAGACCTTTGCTTTTAAAGATTATATTTTAGAACGTAGTCCTAATGTGTATGAGTTTTCGTCAATAGATATGACTCAGAAACGTAAAATCCCTAAGACAACAGATTATTTTTCTTTAATGGAGTATTCTGCAAAATGGGACCCAATCCCTACAATGTTAACTCAAAATCATACTGCTTTGGTCAAAGGGTTTATGGGACAAACTACATCGTTTACTAGAGACCAAATTAAATCTAATGTTTTGGTAATGGGAGAAAACAGAACCAACGGTGAGGCTAAATATATACATGGTATTAAAGGAAAAGGTTTCTTCACTTTTTACGGTGGTCACGATCCCGAAGATTATACACATCGTGTAGGTGACCCAAAAACAGAATTAGATTTACATCCTACATCTCCAGGATACCGATTGATATTGAATAATGTATTGTTTCCTGCAGCTAAAAAGAAAAAGCAGAAAACATAATATAAAATTTATTTAGTGAATCAATATTAAATACTTTTAATTTTAATAAGGATAATCAAAACGTTAGAACTATAATCATTAACTATAAGGTCGCTTTAAAGTGACCTTTTTTTATTAACTTAAACGTGTAGTATTACTTATTTAATAAAACTCTCAAAACAAATGTTATCAAAAGAAACCATACTCCACAAAATTCAAATCTTAATTACTAATCATTTTGAAACACCAGAAGATGCTTTTGCTTTTTTTGATAAGGATGGTGATGGAAAACTCAATAAAGCTGAAATCGTAAAACTATTAAAGGATGCTGAAATTACCGGATTTATTCGTGGTATGGTCTCTTCAAAATTAATCGAAGGCTACGATAAAGATGGTGATGACCTTATCAGTTGGAAAGAATTTAAATCTGCTATTGATGAAATTACAGAGGAATCTAAATAAAAAAATGTTATAGCCATATGAATTTTTTTCAAAAAGAAATAAAACTACAAGCGTTTTCACGAGGCTTCCATCTGATTACATCAGATATTTTACGAGCAATTCCAGAACTAAAACAAATTAATATAGGGCAATTGCAAGTCTTTATGAAACATACATCAGCGAGTTTAACGATAAACGAAAACGCAGATCCAACGGTAAGATTAGATTTTGAAAGCCATATCAATAAAATGGTTCCAGAAAATCAGGCTTATTACCAACATACTTATGAAGGTTCTGATGATATGCCTGCCCATATAAAAGCATCGTTAA
>Ga0193954_1000028_pt1 | contig 73637 bp, 70 predicted proteins | sample BB_5_MG_FD_140340 | JGI IMG/M metagenome (GOLD analysis project Ga0193954, IMG submission 140340) | Microbial mat bacterial communities from the Broadkill River, Lewes, Delaware, United States - BB_5_MG | ecosystem: Environmental > Aquatic > Freshwater > River > Microbial mats | place: USA...
AAGGTAGAAATATTTCAGATTGTAATGCTTATAGCTCGCTATTAAGCCCCTTTACCTTAAAACTTCTTCGATGAATCGAGGTATATCCATGCTCCAAAAGTGCCTCTTTGTGGGCTTTGGTCAGATAGCCTTTGTGTTTTTCAAATTTATACTCAGGGTACTGCAAAGCAAAAGCGTTAATATCTCTATCGCGTGTTACTTTGGCCAAGATACTTGCCGCACTTACCTCGGGGATTTTGCTATCGGCCTTGACCATGGTGTTGATCCCCTCAACCCCAAAAGTAGAGTTGCCATCAAAGAGAATTTTTCTATCATTAAAGTGTGATTTGATGGTTGTAAGGGCTTGATTGATGCACTTTGAGATGCCCAAACTATCAATATCTTGTGCAGAGAAAACGATGATTTTATATTCACTGTTATGGATAATCGTATCATAGAGGGCTTCACGTTTGGCTTCACTAAGTTTCTTTGAATCCATCAACCCTTCAACTGGATTGGTAAGTACCACACCTGCTACCACCATCTGACCTGCAATGCACCCACGCCCTGCTTCATCAATACCACAGATCATCGATACTCTTTAAGTAAATGTACTTTACAAGGTGTTTCGTCCCATCGCAATAACTTTTCATCATTGCTGATAAAAATCTGGGCATTTGCATGGAGAGCCGATGCCAACTGTATGGCATCAGGGGTTTTAATTGAATATTGGGCTCTTATTTTTGAAAAACTATCAGCTATTTCACAGTTGAGTTCAACCATTTCAATGTTTGCAAGAAGCTCTTTATATTTTTTAACCAAATCCAAACGATTCTCTTTGTAGGGTTTGGTTAATAACTCACCAAGGCTCAAAGTAGATGTGATAATCTCATAATCATGGGTCTCTAAAAAATCCATTAGATTATGAACCCAAGGCAAGTACTTTAGGTTCTCTTCTATAAGATAGATAAATATATTACTATCGAAAAAAGCTTTTTTACTACTCACTATTTTGACCACTCATCGCGTAACTCTTTGATGTATTGGTCTGAATCTATATCCTTGTAGAGTTCTTTTCCAACGCCTTGAAGTTGTTTGAGAGTGCTAATGGAACTAGAGACCTCCTTTTTTTCATCAACTCTCTCTTGTTTGATTTTGATTAAATTTTTTGGAATATTATTGAGAAAAAAAATCACTTTATCATAAATGGATTGATTAATATCTAATGTAATACGATACATTATCCCTCCTTTTTAATTTTATTATACCACAAATCATCGATACTCCACAATCTCATCTAAGGGTAGGCGTAGTTTATCGCTTTGGGGGTTGAGTCGGTAGCCAAAGGGGAGTAGCAAAGCGATATCTTCACTCTTATCAATGCCCAAAAGCTCTTCAAGGAGCTCTTTTTCAAACCCCTCAATAGGACAGGAGTCGATGCCAATGAGTGCTGCGTAGCTCATCATGTTGGTACTAGCGATATAGCACTGCTTGCTACTCCACGCCTCTTGAGATTTGAGGTTTTGGGTAAAGTTGCTGTATATTTCCAGATAGGCATCAAGTTGCTCTTGGGGTAAGCCTCTACGACCCAACATCTTGGCATAGTAGGCTTGTTGGGTCACCTCTTGGGTTTTGCTGACTACCACGACCAAATCGCTACAGCTTGTAATTTGAGGTTGATCCCAACAAAGCGGACGCATTTTTGCTTTGAGGGCTTCATCTTGTATCACAATAAATCGCCAATGCTCCATCCCAAAGGAGGAGGGCGAAAGCCGTCCTGCCTCTAAGATAAACTCCAAATCTTTTGTTTCAATCTTTTTAGTTTCGTCAAAAACCTTACAGGCGTGACGAAAATGCAACGACTCTATTAATCTATCTCTATCTACCATCTCTTGCTCCTATTTATTAATACCAAATTAAAATATAAACCTATACCGTTCACCCTGAGCTTGTCGAAGGGTATTGTACTGTGTGTGGTTCGACTCATCGACAAGCTCAGAGTTCACCACGAACGATTTAATAGTATATGTTTTAAATTGGTTTTGGTATAACTCATAGGATAATAGCAAAAAAGTGTTAATTTAAGCCAAATGAGATAAAATCAAAAAAAAATTATAGTAGGATCGAATGAACGAAGAACAAACAGTAGAGTTTGAAAGTGCAGTTACAAAAATATTAGAACTTATTGGTGAAGATACCAAGCGTGAAGGGCTTGTTAAAACACCTCACCGCGTGGCAAAAGCTTTTGAATTTATGACACAAGGCTACCATCAAGACCCCAATGAGGTACTTAACGGTGCTCTCTTTAGCACCTCAAACGATGAGATGGTGGTGGTACGCGATATTGAGTTTTACTCCATGTGTGAGCATCATATTTTGCCTATTATTGGGCGTGTGCATGTGGCATACATCCCTGATGGCAAGGTGGTAGGACTCTCCAAAATTTCACGTGTAGTTAATATCTTTGCACGCAGATTGCAAATTCAAGAGCAGATGACCGAGCAGATTGCCGATGCACTCACCCAAGCTATTAATCCCAAAGGGGTAGCGGTCGTCGTCGAAGCACGCCATATGTGTATGGAGATGCGTGGCGTTGAGAAGATCAACTCCACGACAGTAAGTTCTGCTCTAAGAGGACTCTTTAAAAACGATACCAAAACACGCAAAGAGTTTTTTGATATTATCAATAAGCCAAAAAGTATGCAGTTTTAGCTAGAGTATGGTTGCGTTTGTCCTGAGCTTGTCGAAGGGCAAGATGTTGTAGATACTTCGACAGGCTCAGTACGAACGGCTAAAATGATGCAAACATCTCTTTAAAATGAGCAGGAATTTTAGAAATTTTACCCTCACCGCAAACAAAAACCAATAAAATCTCCATATCAAAGATCTTTTTCTCTTGTAAATAGATGCTTTGATTGAGTACCACAGAAGCTGCCTTGTTACTGAGCAGGGTGCTTTTGACCTCTACCGTATCCCCAAGCCGTGCCGAAGCGATAAAGTCACATTGAATGTTTTTGACCACAAAGTGACACCCATCCACTGTCGGTGAGATACCTCTAGCAAAAAAAAGCTCAATTCGTGCCCGTTCACAATATTTGATGTAGTTGGTATGGTAGACAATTCCACCCATATCGGTATCTTCATAATAGATTCGTGTTTTCATTCTTTTCCTAATTCATTGTAATGGGTGGAGTATACTAAAAGAGTGTTAATATTTCTACTCTTTGATTGACTCTACTGCTTTTCGAGTTCACCCAATAACTCAATAAGTTGACTCTCAGTTGCTTTAAGCTCATCAAGCAGTTCAATGGCTTTTGAACGTTCATCCTTTTCGATAGAGTTGTATATCTTATTGGCTATTGAGTGGGCCTTGTGATGAATGGCTTGTACAAAGGGATAACTTTCACGCAAGCCAAACCGTGAACGTCCTATACCTTTATACCAATGAGAAAATTGACAGCTTCTCTCATCAAGCTCGGGAGCTTTTTCGTTATAGAGTACGTAATTTTGCATTTTAACTACCCACTGTGAATGGGTATAGATCGCTACAGAGATATCACGGTTGGCATGACTTTTGGTATACTCAATAAGTTGGCTCCACTCATTACTCTCCACCCATGCTGATGCCCAATCCATTGCATCGTTTATCTTCATAGGACGTGCGATACCATACCCCTGTCCATACTCACACCCCATATAGATAAGCATCAAAGCAATCTCAATATTCTCTATCCCCTCAGCAATGACAGGGCGATAGAGTGATTTAGAGAGTCCCAAAATCCCCTCTACAATATTGATATCTTCACTGTTATCCAAAAGATCTTTGACAAAATTTTGATCTATCTTCAATCGATCCACAGGCAATTTTTGAAAATATGCCAAAGAGGAGTACCCTGTCCCAAAGTCATCAAGCGAAAAGCCTATTCCTAGCGATTTACAACGGTTGATGGTTTCAAGTACGAGCTGTGTATCCCCAATGGCTGCTGTTTCCAAGATCTCAAACTCCAACTTTTTGCCAATATCTTTGGGGTAGTGGCTTAGTGTCTCATAGACAAAATCAAAAAAGTTATTTTGTTGAATGTGTCGGGGAGAGATATTAATACTTAAGGTATAGGGAATTTTCTCTTGATGCCACTGCTCTAACTGTTTGAGTGCTTGAGTAATAACCCACTCTCCTAGCGGTACTTCAAGTGCTGTGGAGGTAATAATAGGCAAAAAACTATCGGGGGATAATAACCCTTTTTGTGGATGATCCCACCGAAGAAGAGCCTCAAATCCTATAATCTCACCACTGTTGAGGTTGATCTTGGGTTGATAATGGAGGAGAAGTTGAGATTTGGCAAGTGCTTGCGTAAACTCCTCTTTTATTTTTCGCTCCAGATCTTCATTCTCTGCAGGTTTAAAAATAATATAGTCTGTCTGAGCAGACTCTTTGACTCGATACATCGCTTGATCGGCATGACGCAAAAGTGTATCAACATCATTATCATCATGGGGAAAGAGTGTTGCTCCAATAGAGCATGAGATGTGAATACGATGATCTTGGATCAAAAAGGGCTCATTGATTAGATCATAAATACGTTTGAGTGCTTCATGCACTTGTGCTAGCAGATCCAAACCTGTAAGGACAATCACAAACTCATCACCACCAATTCGTGCAACAGTATCTCCTTGACGAATATGTTCATCTATCCGTTGTGAAACCTGCTTTAGGAGTTGATCGCCAATATGATGCCCATAGGTATCGTTGATGGGTTTAAAGCCATCAAGATCCATATAGCACAGTACAACGAGTTGATTGTTACGTTTAGCCGTTGCCATGGCTTGTACTAGACGATCAGAGAGAAGTTCACGATTGGGCAAGCCTGTGAGTTTATCGTGATAGGCTAGATGTTTAACCTCTATCTCTACTTTGAGGCGTGCATAGTACTCTAAGGTTAGCTCTGCTATTTTTTCGACAATAATGGTATCGCAGCGTGTATACTCTTGCTCTTTGTTCCCTACACCTACAATCGCAACAATTTTATCACCTTGGTATATTGGCACAGAGATAAATCGTGTTAGAGGGGCATGCCCATGAGGCAGACCTTTTTTGTGTGTAAGGGATGCATAGTCGTTGTAGATTACACTTTGATTTTGATGGATACAATCTACCCATACCCCTGCTTGAGTAATGGGATAGTGGGTAGAGTTTCCTTCAGCAAAGCACATCTTAGCCAAGGTATTGGTAGACCATACTTGAAGTGAGACATTCTCCTGATCCTCATCAACAAAGTGAAAAAATCCAATTTTACTATCGGTAATGCTCTCGGCACGATCAAGAGAGTATTGTAACAAACGATCCAAAGATGCATTATCTGAATGCACCATCTGCGAAAGCTCAAGGCGTAGTTGAGAGAGTAGCTCATTGCGTTTTCGATCCGTGATATCTCGTACTAATGAAAAGACTTTGTAGCCTAAATTTGTCTTAGCAGAACTTAAAGAGATCTCTACATCCAAAATATCACCATTTTGTTTGCGATGTTTTGATTCAATGATGGCGTGACCTGTCTCAATTGATTTGGCTATATTGGCCTTGATTTGAGCTTCATTATGAATGATTTCAAGATTTGAAACGCTCATGCCAATGAGTTGATCTTGGGAGTACCCACTCATTTGACTATAGGCACTGTTGGTATTAATAATCACACCCTCGGCATTAACAACAAGCAATCCATCATGAGTACTATTGACCAAAGATTGAAACTCCTCTGTCTTCTCTTGAAGCTCTATATACTGCTCTTTTTGGAGTGAAATATCGGTAAAGATACCATACACATAGTGGGCTTGTCGGTAATAGCGTACTTCACACCACTTAATCGTACCATCTTTACATGTTACTTTAACTTCAATGGGGTAGGAGTATTTTAGAGCTTTTTGCTCAGTATCTTCAACTATCTTTGTCCAAATTTCAATCACATGGGCACGATAGGTTTCATCAGGATAGACATTTGCAAACCACTTCTCCATCGTATCAAGTTCACTAGCCTCCCACCCTAGAAGATTGAGGAAATAAGCATTATAGTAGTTGGGTTCTTGCTCTATGGTGTTGTTACGGGCAATACCTACGGGTATATCCTCTATAAATTCATTAAGAAAATCTAAATTATCCATGTTTTTACTATACATCTATTTAATCCAAAATCGCAGGAGCACCGCTTTTGATAGAGTTCTCAATAAACTCTATTCGCTCTTTGGCTTGAGTCAATAGATTGCTTTTGGGATACTTTTTGATAAAGGCTTCAAGCTTTGTTTTCTCCTCATTCAAGTCTGTATAGTTATTGACATCATCGGATAGATAGATCAAATAATACTTGGCATCATCGACTAGATTGGAATGAGGATACTTTTTAATGATCTGCTTAAAATGGTATCCATCGTAGGCAACAAAATCGCCATAGTTGTCTGATTTGACAATTTTTAAATGAGCAATGGTTCGATAGTTGTTATCTTTTTGATAGGCTTCTAAACTAATCTCCATCTGCGAAGCCAATTTGCCAATCTCCAAAAGCAGTTTCGGTGATGCGTTGTTTTCATACATTTTTATGATCTTGTGATAGACACTGCTCTCTGGCAAGCTGTAGAGAGAGCTGAGTAGAGATACGAATAATATAAGAGTCTTTTTCATCTTTTTTCCTTAAGGTGTCATAGCACTTTTGATAATAAAATAGAAATAGAGAGCATAGAGATAACTATGGTGAACAAGAGCCCATAATGGAATAAATGCAAAAGCCCAGCGATTAATACCACCTAAATCTTTTAGTGAGATAAGCAACTCCTCTTCTTTTACATCATACTCTTGGGCAGTTGTAAGAACTCTTTGGTATCGCTTATAGGCAAAAAAGAGTGCAAAGAGACCATCTAACAGAAAGTAGATCAAAATAAAAATAGGATGCGTAAGTGTTAGATAGAAGATAATGATTTTGAGTATAAGATAGATTTGAAGCGTTTTATAGAGTTTTTTATAGATAATGGCAGATAGAAGCAGCGTGATAATAAGATAGCTACTTAGCCCAAAAAGACCAAAAAATATAATAATAAAAGTGGCAATCAACGGAATGGTTGCTACATAAGCTTCTGTGTAGAGTTTGCGGTAGATTAAAAATACAAAACCAAAAATAAATGCCCACCATGACCAGATAGAGACAAAGCCTTCTTCTTGATTATACTGCTCAAATGCTTTGCGGTAATAAGCACTGGCATTAGGAGTATCAATATAGTGCTCAATTGCCTCGTGTTGTGATACTCCCAACGCCTCTTCAATCATGCAATAATCTTTGTAAATTCCTCAAAAAATCGGCTGTTTTGAGCCTCAGTCCCAATAGTAATACGCATGGCATTCATATTGTACGATGCCAAATCACGGATAATGACCCCTTTGCGTAAAAGGGCATTGGCGATCTGCGTGGAGTTCATGCTATCGGGGAAGAGATAGGTGATAAAGTTGGTATAGCTCTCAATATAGCTAAATCCATTATCTTTGGCAAAGCTTTCGTATCGTTTGATCTGCTCTTGATGCAAAGCGATAGAGTCGGTTACAAACTGCTCATCTTTAAGAGCTTCTATCCCTGCTACTAGTGAAAGGGTGGTGATATTAAAAGGTGGTCGCATCTTATGCAGAGCCGTGATAATGTTTTCATTGGCAACTCCATACCCTACACGCATTCCACCAAGACCATAGGCTTTTGAGAAAGTTCCAAGATAGATCACATTTTCAAACTCTATTAGATCATTGGGGGTGATGCGGTACTGCTCATCCTTGGCAGCGGCATACTCCATATAGGCTCCATCAACGACAATCATTGTTTCATCGTCAATGGCATTGATAATAGCCAATACATCGGCTTTGCTTGTGGCATCACCTGTAGGGTTATTGGGAGTACAGATATAGACAATTTTGGGTCGGTGTTCATTATATGCTGCGATAAACTCATCAACGATATGTCTATAGTTAGGGGTACGGATAATCTGCGCTCCCATTTGACGAGCATAGACCTCATACATTGCAAAGGTTACTTGGCTCATCAATACCTTATCACCTGCTTCAAGCAAGGTACGTGAAACAAACTCCAATACCTGATCGCTTCCTGCCCCAATGACAATATTAGAACTCTCAACATTATACTTGTTGGCTAATCCCTCTTTGAGTTCAAACATACTGTCATCAGGGTATAAAAATGCCTTGTGTGCACTATTGGCAATGGCTTGTGTTACCTTTGGGCTTGTCCCTTTTGGGTTTTCATTGGAGGCGAGTTTGACCACATCTTGAGGTGCTACGCCAAAATCACGAACCACAAGCTCAATGGGTTTACCTGCTTCATATACTTTGATATCTTTTAAAACTTCTCTAAATTGCATCGTTTGCCTTTGTATAACTTCCTAAAAATTTAATATCATCGTGTCGGTCGATGATCTCTTTGACATGAGGGTCTTCGATATGTCCATCAAAGTCAATATAAAACCAGTATGAGAATGCTTTTGAACCACCTTTGGCAGGACGACTCTCAATCTTGGTTAGGTTAATGCCTGCATCATCAAACTCTTGGAGGAACTTCACGAGTGAGCCTTGGTCATTGGAGAGTTTGGCTAAAATAGTGGTTTTATCGTTTTTGCCTTTGAGATTGAGCGATTTACTTACAATGATAAAGCGTGTCTTATTATCGTGCTTATCTTCGATATTCTCAAACATAATGGGCAAGTGATTGAGCTTGGCAGCAATATGCAAACAGATTGCTGCCGCAGAGGGGTCTTTGGCAGCAAGCTGGGCTGCTTTGGCAGTCGACTCCACAGGAATATCTTCAAGGTGTGAAAGCCCTTGATTCTCAATAAATTCACGACACTGTCCAAAAGCTTTATCCTTGGAGTAGATCTTCGTTACCTGCCCCACATTCTCTGCTAGTGTAGCAAAAGATTGATGGATAGGCATATAGATTTCAGCAACGATATTAAGATCATATTTTCCTAATAGATCCAATGTCTCTCCCACTACTCCATCGGTAGAGTTTTCGATTGGGATCACCCCATAGGTGGCACGATCACTGTCTACTGCTTTAAAGACAGCCGAAATTGAGGGGTAGGGGTCGTAGCTCTTGATCGAGCCAAAGCGACTCTGTGCCGCTTGATGGGTAAAAGTACCAATGGGACCAAGATAGGCAACCTTCTCATCACGTTCAAGGCTCTTAGATACTCCAATAATCTCATAGAAGATCGCCTCAATATGCTTGCGTTGAAGTTTGCCATCACTTTTTTCACTCAGCTGGGTGAGACGATCAATAATTTGTTGCTCTCTCTCGGGTCGGTAGATAGGGGCATCGGTTGAGTTTTTAAGCTCACCCACCCCATGTACATACTCCATTCGCTCATTGAGTAGCATCAAAATCTCATCATCTACTCGGTCGATATTTATTCGTAATTTATTTAAATCCATGCTTCTACCTAATTATAAATATTCCTCTTCCAACCGTATCTGGTCTTCAAAGCTCTCTCGTGCTCTTATTAATCTATCTTTACCATTCTCAAGAGCTACCTCAGCACTTTTTGCTCGTGTATTGTAGTTGCTTGCCATGGTAAATCCATAGGCTCCTGCTGAGTGTACTACGAGCAAGTCATTATGGCTCATTGGTGGCAAGTATACCCCCTTGCCCAAGAAATCTCCACTTTCGCAAATGGGTCCCACTACATCGGCAGGGCTCTCTTCTCCCATGACATCGATGGGTTCAATTTTGTGATAGGCTTGATAGAGACTAGGACGAATGAGGTCATTCATCGCTCCATCTACTATGACGAATCGATGCGTTGGGTTTTGCTTCTCATACAATACTTTGGTCACAAAGTATCCACTGTTAGCAGCGATATAACGACCAGGTTCACACATAATGGTAATATCAAGCCCTTTGGTAGCCTCTTTGATCGCATCGGCATAATCTTGTGGATTAATGGTAACTTCATCACTGTACTGCACACCTATACCACCACCAATATCAAAGAATTTAATATCAACATTAATCGCATGGAGGCTTTTGGTCAAATCTGCAACAATTTGGCACGCCTCTTTGATAGGTTCAAGTTGAGTCAATTGTGAACCAATATGAAAGTGAATCCCAATGGGGTTGAGGTGTTGTGAGTTTTTGGCATAGATATACATCCGTTTTGCCATATCAATCTCGACACCAAATTTACTCTCATGGAGTCCTGTAGAGATATAGGGGTGTGTTTTGGCATCGATATTGGGATTGACACGAACGGATATACGTGCCTCAACTCCCAACTCTGAAGCGATAAGCTCTACACGCTTCATCTCTGCTTCACTCTCAAGGTTGATAAAGAGAATCTCACTCTCTAATGCCTCTCTAATCTCATGGTCTTGTTTTCCTACACCTGAAAAGATAATTTTATATTTATCGATACCTGCTTTAAGGGCTCTTCGTACCTCTCCAATGCTCACACAGTCAGCTCCTGCTCCAAGAGAAGCTAATTTTTTGATAACTGAGAGATTGGAGTTGGACTTGACGGCATAAGAGATGATGGACTTTTGTCCCTCAAATGCCTCTTTAAGCGATAGATACCGCTCTTCTAAATAGTTAAAGTCATAAACATAGAGAGGAGTCCCATATTTGTCTGCTAATGATTTAAAGTCAATGCTCATCCGATATCCTAAATTTTTTTAAGAGTAATTTTATCTAAATATTGCATTGTATTTGATTAGTAGATACAAATATGGCATGATGGTAAAAAGATAGGAGAGTAGAGATGTTTTTATTCAATCGCTTGTAAAAAATAATAGATTGACTACTTAACGAAGTAGGATTTATAGCAATTTTAGACTCAATCTATGCGATACCTATCCCACTCCATTTTACTAATATTACGCTCACCCGTATCAAACTCAATCCCCACCAAATAGAGAGGCAAGTTATCACCTAGATACTTCTCGTGATACTCTTTATCTTTAATCTGCTCTAGTGCATTGGTACCATTGACTTTAAACTCTACTATATAAATAGCGTTACGCATCTTAATCGTCATATCAATGCGTCCTCTGCTTGTGACATCCTCACCAATGACTTCAATACCTAGTGATTTGATATAGGCATAAAACACACTCACATAATACCCTTCATACTCGTACATCTTGTTGTGGGTAAAGAGATTGTAGGGGATAGAAGCATAGAGTGAAGTGAGTTGTTTTTGAAGCTCTTCAAGATTTTTGGTAGTAAGGGCTTTGTAGATGGCATTTTTGGTAATTTTTGGATTTTGAATCTTAGACATATACTCCGATACAGACCCCAAGAGAGAAATCTTGACCTCTTGATTAGGGATACCCAAACGATACTCCATCCCATCATAGTTCTCATAGGCATCAACAATCGTCAAATACCCCGTCTGCCACATCAGCGTTTCAACTTCAATATAATCCACATCAAAGCTATCGAGCATCTTATTATCTTTGATACTGTACTCCAAATTGGGCAGATAGTAGTTGTTTTTTTCAATGAGTTTGAGCAAAAATGTGGGCGTAGCGGTAGAGAACCAATAGTTACGATACTCAAATCCTTTGTCAATAAAAAGTAAAATATCAAAAGGGTTATAGACCCCCTCACCTAGCCACTTATAGCCATTATACCAATGAGCGATCTTGGCAAAGTCTTGTCCCTTTAAGTGCTCTTTAAAAGAGCTCTCAATATCGTTTTGGGTGTAGCCACAAATTGTAGCGTAGTTTTTATCAAGAGTGATGTCATTGAGATTATTAAGCCCAGAAAAGAGTGATACCTTAGAGAATTTAGAGACACCCGTAATAAAAACAAAACTTAAATACCTATCACTCTCTTTGATCACAGAGTAGAAGTTTTTGAGCTCATCTCTCATCTGCTTGGCAATTTGCGTATTTTCAATATTATCAAGGATGGGTTTATCGTATTCATCAATTAAAATCACTACTTTTTGATTATATTTTTCATAAGCTTTTTCTATGAGTTCAGTAAAACAAAATGAGGGATACTTTTGCTCTTGACAAACTACATTCAAATGTTTTTGATTGCTACCTAAAAGATTAAAAAGTTTATCTTGAAGTTCTTGTTTATCATAGACTCTACCACTCCCAAACGAGATATGAATGATAGGATAGCTAACACTCCAATCCCACTTATCATAGATATGTAAGCCTTTAAATATCTCTTTTTTGCCTTCAAAAATACTTCTAAGGGTATCTAAAAAGAGCGACTTCCCAAAGCGGCGAGGACGGGAGAGGAAGTAGTAACGACCACCATTAATAAGTTTTAAGGCAATATTGGTTTTATCGATATAGAGATAATCTTCTTCAATTATATCTTTGAGTGTCGAGATACCAATGGGGAGTTTTTGTATCATAAGACTGCCCTTATTTTTTGTAACGATTATAGCATAAATATTTTACTCTTTCACTAACTCCAAAATCAAAAATCTCCAGCCAACCAAGTGTGGTCTACCGATATTACCTATCTATGGAAGAGCTGATATATTTAATAGTGACCAAGGAAGCCAATTGAGAAGAGAGCTTTTATCCTGCTCTACTCTCAATATAACGTTTGATTTGATTGCTAAGATACTCCAGCTCTTTTTTATACCCATCAATATAGAGTGAGAGCTGTTTTTGAGCTCCGTAGATAAAGAGTTGGTTGATTTCACTGAGTAGATGGGTCATATTATTAGCTCCTATTGCTCCTGCAAGACCACTCATATCACGTGTGAGTGAGAGAACACTGTCATAGTCTTCTTTATCAATATACTCTTTAAACTGCTCAAAGTTATTGGAGTAGACCTCTAAGAACTCTTTGAGTATTTCAATGTAGAGTACTTCGTTTCCTTTGGAGTAGACAATACCACTTTTAGTATCCAAAATAGCACTATCTTCAATATAGTCAATGGCTTCATAATCCTCTTCATAATCATACTCATCCTCTTCATCGTAATCCATATGACTGGTATCAAGCACATTGTGTTTTTTCAAAAAGAGTGAGAAGACGCTGTAGAGCTGACCAATCTTTAGTGGCTTAATAAGACAAGCATTCATACCACTCTCATACATTTTTTTGATCTCATGGTCTAGCCCTAAACTTGTAAGAGAGACAATAGGGATATGATCATACTGCTCTTGTGAACGGATAATGCGTGTAGCTACATAGCCATCCATTATCGGCATAGAGATATCCATTAAGATAAAGTCATACTCCCCATTTTGATGCTCAAGATAGCGAATCGCCTCTTCACCGTTATTGGCAATATCGATTTTGATACCTGATTTATTGAGTACTCTTAAAATAACTTTTTGGTTGATGGTATTATCTTCTACTATTAAAAGTTTTGCCCCTCTAAAGACTATAAAGTCACTCTTATTGATCCCATCAGCATCATGAATTTCACCTTTATAGACTCTTGGAATGTGTCGAATTTGATCTACTTGAGGTATCACTGTTTCCTCTTGAGTTGTTTCACTATCTTGAGGCTCTTCTTGGGGCTCTTCTTGTTGGGGCGTGGTCTCATCTTTTTGAGGCTCTTTCTCATCTTGATACTCTATCGCCTTGGGTTGTTCCATATCTTCTATAGTCTCTTGTGTACTCTCTTGAAGAGTGTTCTCTATATGAGGTATCTCTTCAGCGGTTTCATTTGAGCTTTTAATTTGAAAGTTTGGAACTTCATGGTAGTTATCTTGAAAAATATTGGCAAGTACCTCATAGACTCTTTCGCGATGAAGCGGTTTGGTGAGGTGTCGATCCACAACATTAAGAGCATCTTGGCTTACATCTTCACTATGGAGTAGAGAGCTTAAACCAATGACTTTGAGATTACTTTTACTCTTTATCGCTTTGATCTCTTGTGAGAGAGATACCGAGATAAGGGAGAGGTCAATGGCTAAAATATCAAAATAGATTAGCTCAGTGAGTTTGTCACCAATATGATTGGAGGGTTTAATGGTAGTATCGTATCCAAAGTAACGTAAAATCTTCTCCAATGCCCAAGAGGCACTGTCATTCTTTTCTATAATAAGAACCTTTTTAATTCCCAATTTTGATTGAGAACTATCGGTTAATTGATTTTGCTCATTGGTTTTAAGTGGCAGTTGAATGGTAAAGATAGTTCCCTCTCCCTCTTTACTATCGGCTCGAATCTCTCCACCCATCAAGAAGACGAGCTCTTTAGCGATATAGAGCCCTAGGTTGTCTCTATCCATATCGGTAATGTTTTCATTGGTAAAAGGTATAAAGAGTTTTGAGAGCCACTTCTCCTCAACGCCTTCACCATTATCAATCACCTTGATCTCAACATTGATATCGTTATCCACCATTGAGAGGGTATCGATCATAAGCTTGATCTCACCTGTTTTGGTTGTCTTAAGGGCTTGTTCAAAAATATTTAATATGATTTTACTAATATGATGTGAGTCACCCACAAGAAGTTGGGGTACATTGTTATTGACATCAAAGATGAGTTCAATATCTCTATTATTATACTTTTGTAAAATTTGCCCAGATATCTCATTAAGAATATTATTGATGTTAAAGAGTTCAGAAGTCACTTCAAGCTTTTTGGATTTGAGCTTTAAAAAGACAATCAAATCACTTGTTGTATCAAGCAAGAGTTCATCAGCACTTTTAAAGCGATTGGATGTTTTTTGAATGACATCCGATGAGAGTTCATCAACATTTTTTTCAAAAAACTTCTCTCGTTCAGCTACAATACTCTCTACAGACTCTTTGATACGCTGGCTGATGGTTGAAAGAAGCAGGTTTTGAGACTCTTCAAGTTTGGCGTTTTTATTTTCAATCTTTTTATATTCATCTTGGATGAGTTTAAGATGTCTTGAGTAGTAGGCAAAAATTCCAGCACTGATGGCAATAAGCAGTAGAATAATAATCCATAGGTAGATCGTTGAAGACTCTTTTTCAATAACGATTTGGGTTTTCTCTTTGGGTTGGTGATAGCTGTTGGACTTACTGGGGGTTTCTTCTCCCATGATCATCTCTTGGGGTGATTTTTTACGCGTGATGATGGCATTGGGGAAGTAGCGTTTGATACTGTAGTAGACAACAGCAAGCACTTCATCATCGTAAAAAGGCTCTAGTGATACGAGATATTCATTCTCTTCTATCGTTTTCTTGGTGATAACAAACGAGTGTTTTTTTTGCAGTTTACTAATAGAGGGTTCACTCTGGACAATATCATTAAAACCAGCTATTGAGCTGTCTGCCATCATTTCACTCTGATACTTACCTATGACAATCAAACTGTATGAGCTAGTTGCTCCATAGAGTGATGAGACCAAGCTTGCTGCAAACAATATACTAAAAATGAGGCGTTTAATGATATATCCTTTTCTAAATAAATAAAATGGTTTTTCAATTATACCTTAATAGAAATTATAAAGTCTCTATCCTTAATCCTATTTTTTTTATCTTATAGTATAATTACCGCATGAAAGAGATATTTTTATGTGCAATCAATAATATCCTCAGTGGAAACTGCAATGAAGATTGTAAATTTTGTACGCAAAGTGTACGATACAAAGCAGATATTGAGAGATACAGTTATAAGAAAATAGAGGATATTGTTCTTGAAGCCAAACAAGCAAAAGAGCATGGAGCGTTGGGTTACTGTTTGGTCACCGCAGGTAAGGGGCTTGATAATAAAAAGACTCAATTTGTTGCCAAGGTAGCTCATGCCATTAAGTCTGAAGTTGATGGGCTTAATTTAATTGCCTGTAATGGTACGGCTAGCAAAGAGCAGTTAAAGTATTTAAAAGAGCATGGAGTTGATAGCTATAACCATAACCTAGAGACATCCCAAGAGTACTATAAAGAGATATGTACAACACACTCTTGGACTGAACGTTACCAAACAGCCCAAAATGTTAAGGAAGTGGGATTGGCTCTTTGCAGTGGTGGGATATTTGGTATGGGGGAGACGATTCAAGATAGGCAAGCCCTTATAGAAGCGATTGTCTCGCTTGAACCTGAGTCAGTACCGCTTAATTTTTATCACCCTAACCCTTCGTTGCCTATAAACTCTTGCAATATTTCACAAGAGGAGGCAGTTGAAGTAATTGCAACCATGCGTCAGAAACTTGGTCAAGAGAAGCTGTTGATGGTTGCAGGTGGACGTGAGAGAATCTTTGGAGGACGTGAAGCTCTTATCTTTGAAGCAGGTGCCAATGCTATTGTCATTGGTAACTATCTGACAACTAAAGGTGAACTGCCTTCACAAGATAGAGAGATGATAGAGCAATTAGGATACAGCGTTGCAAGTAACTGTCAACGATAACAGTATATCGATTATTTTAACACTCTCCCTCTTGATATGGCTCTCGCCCTATCTTGCAAAACTCTTCAAAATTCCTACACCGCCCATTGAGATTATTTTGGGTTCGGTGGTGACCTACTTTGGATTGGTAACCCAGCATGACTACTTTGATGTACTTGCAGAGGTGGGATTTTTGTATCTTATGTTTTTAGCAGGAATGGAAGTTAATCTTAAACAGATCATCAACTCCCCAAAAGTAATACTCCAAAGATCCTTTCTATTTTTAGGCATCATGACCTTTTTTACTACCTCAATGGGCTTTGCATTGGGCTTTAATATGATTGTTATTGTCTCCATGCCGCTGATCTCTATAGGAATATTAGCCACACTATCCAAAGAGTATGGCAAAGATGAGGAGTGGATTAAATTAGCCTTTATTGTGGGTGTTATTGGTGAGGTGGTGAGTATTGCTGCTCTTACTGTGATTGATGCTGCGATTATGGTAGGATTTGGTTTTGAGCTTTTTGTTAAGATGGTCTATCTATTTTTATTTATTGTAGGTATCTATATCAGTTACAGAACTCTGCAGACAATATTTTGGTGGTATCCAGAGTTTAAAAAGTTTTTAATGCCTTCACAAGATACAAGTGATCAAAACATTCGCCTCTCTATAGCCCTGTTTTTTATTCTTATAGCCATTATGTTGTGGTTGCACCTCGAAGTTGCTTTTGGAGCTTTTATTGCAGGAGTCGCCATTTCGACCTTTTTTCATCATGAAAAGTATCTTGAAGAGAAGATGTCAAGTCTTGGTTTTGGATTTTTGGTTCCCATCTTTTTTATTCATGTAGGTGCATCTTTTGATCTTGAATCTTTAGGACTCGAAGGTATAGTATCAGGAGCACTTATGATTACAGTTATTATGATTGCCTCTCGTATTGCAGGTGGATATGTCTTCCACTTCATTGCAGGTAAGCGTAATGCACTGCTTGCTTCTATCTCTCTTTCGATGCCACTAACCTTGATTATTGCATTGGCTACGATTGGATATGAAGTCAAAATGATTGATATCTTGACCTATTATCAGTTGATTTTAGCCTCATTGTTTGAGATTATTATCTCTATGATAGTCGTTAAGCTGATTTATGTTTTAAATTCCGAGCCCTCTTCATAAAGAGTTTAAAGGCTCGAATGGAGCGATAATCCATACTATAATATATATAGCCCAAATACTCTTGAAGCTCTTTAGGCGTAATGTTTCGTTTTTGTGCCTCTTTTTTTAGTATATATTGAGGGATTTTAATCGAAGAGGTGTCAAAAGCTTTGATGAGCTTTTGCATCTGTTGTGAATGATTGTGATAACAAAGCCGTGCAAAGACAAAAGGAAGCCTATACTTATCATACCATTTAGCAGCCAAATCAATAGCTTCTCCACCTTCAAGGTAAAACTTTAAAGCTCTATCGCCAATAATCACCTCACCTTTTATATCTAAGAGTTGAGCCAAGGTATTTGAAGTAGCCGAAGCACAATCTTTTTGATTTTGGGTTTTAGGGATGACGAAAACACTACGAACCTCTTTATAGGCAATAATGCCTAGATTAGAACATAAAGCTCTTTTTGATTCGATACTTGAGATAAAAGCAGCATCAATGGATCTACTTTTAAAATCTCGGTTGATTTTGGAGGGAACACCACTTTTATAATGCAGTGCTTGGTAGGTATAACTACCTTTTAGATATTTTTTTAGAAAGATACGAAAAGGTAAAAGGTTAAGATACTCAATAGATCCAAATAGCATACGATAATTCTCTTAATTTTTAAAAATTATAGCAAAGAGTTGTTTTTATTGGCTTAACTTTTTGTTAATTATTGGGTAGTTGTAAACTTTTTTTTGCTCTACAATGCCCTAAAAAAGGGACTTTTATTAATAAATCATTAACTAATCATTAATTTTTTTGCAAAAAACTTGACATTTTAAAGAACGCTATGTTATAATCTCGTCATCATAATGCAAAATATTTTAAGGAGTTAAATTATGAAAAAAACATTATTACTTTCAATGGCAGCATCAGCTGTTCTTTTCGCAGGTGGAGATATCGCACCAGTAGTTGTACCAGAAGCAGTAGAAGCTGCTAAACCATGTGCAACATCAAACCTTAAGTGGTATGGTCAAACTGTATTATATTACCAAACAACAGAAGCTGGTAATGCAGTAGAAAACTTCGAACTATTTGATGGTAACGTAGCTAGAGCAAATGCTGGTCTTAAATTAGGTGTTACAGGTTCTAACCTATTAGGTACAGGTCTTGGATTTGGTGCTGAAGTTATCGCTCTTGGAACTTTAGGTCTTGAGAAAGATGTTGATGAGAATGGTAACGCTGATTATGTATCAAATGTAATGGCTGGAGTAAATGGTAATCTTAATGGTGGTGAAGTAACTCAAGCTTATTTATCATATGCAATGGGTAACACAGCTGTTAAAGTTGGTAGAATGGAGCTTCCAAAGTCACTTTCTCCATTAGCATTCTCTGAAACTTGGAACGTATTTAGCAACACATTTGAAGCTGCTTTAGTTGTTAACACAGATTTACCAGATACTACATTAGTTGGTGCTTGGGTTGCTAGAGGTAACGGTATGAGCAATGGTATTGCTGATGCATTAGGTTTACCAGTTGGTACAGGTATCTATGATTTAGGTATGTGGAGAGATATTGGTGCTAATGATAATGGTGCATTCATGCTTACAGCTCAAAACAAATCAATTGCAGGTCTTACACTTACAGGTTCTTTCTACTACCTAGCAGAAGCTGCTATTGCTGAAGAAGATGCTATGGCTCTTTGGGGAGATGCTAAATTTGCTATGCCAGTTGCTGGTAACACAATCGGATTTGGTGTACAAGGTGGTATGATTGATGTAGATGCTGAAGATCCAACAATTGCTTACGGTGTAAAAGCTAACGGTAGCTTTAAACTTCCAGCTGTTGGTTCTGTAGCTTTATGTGCTGCTTATACAGGTGTTGATCTTCAAGGTGATGATAACAACTTACCAGTAGTAAACCTTGGAACATTTATTAAAACACCACTTTATACACAAATGGTACTTAACCAAAACCATATTAATGGTATGGTAACAGCAGGTGGTACAGCTGATACTATGATGGTAAAAGCTTCTGCTACTTATGATCTTCCAGCTCTTGGAAACGTAGGTCTTAGCGTTGCTTACTCTATGACAGAGAAAGAAACTGGTGCTGGTGTTGCAATGAGTGATTACAACGAGTTAGATGTAGTTGCTACAGCTAAAATTGCTGGTGCAGAAGTACTTGCTGCTTATGTAATGACTGAGCAAGATGATAGTAACGATGCAACAGATATGGATGCTGTACGTATCTGGGCTAAGTGGAACTTCTAAGAATATAATTTTTCTAACCCACATCAAATATTCTCACACATTTTTGTGTGAGAGTATCTCTCTTTTTAACTTTTACACTTTTAATATAATCATAATTTTAAATATTTACAATTTTCTTTAACATTTTTTTTCTCCTTACATTTTCTTTCTAAGTTAATTGATTTTAATCATAAATATTTGCTATAGAGATAATCCTTTTAGATTACTCTTTTATAAACGTTTAAAGTGTAATATTCTCAATCAACTCTATATCCTCTCCACTAATAATAAGAGCATCAATACAAAATGCCATATCAAGCTTTTTAGATTTAAGATAGTAGTGGGCAGAGTTGACCACACGTCGTAGCTTGGTGGGTGTGAATGTTGTAGATAGGTTCATAGCTACTATTCGAACTACTTTTGACCTCAATAAAGTGCAAAACATCCTCCTTTTTGGCGACAATGTCAATCTCTCCCATTTTTTTAGCATAAAAGTTGCGTTCTATAATGATAAATCCGCCCTTTTCCAAATACTCTATGGCTCTATCTTCACTCTCATTTCCAAATTTTTTATAGTTATTATTGTACATCTTGCTATGCCTTTGCAATTTTAATGCTATTATTGTACAATATCTCAATTAATCTTTTACAAGGGACTACTATGTTGCATCGTTACTTACATAAAATTAGTGATAACTTCTCTTCTATTGTTGATGAAACACTTAATACAAGTGATAGAGTCTCACTACAAACTCCTAATGGTGTGGTGGTTATGATGAGTCAAGATGATTATCGCCAAATGGAAGCAACTTTGGCTCTTTTAAAAGATCCAAAATCCTTAAAAGCTTTACTAGAAGGACATCAAGAACGTCAAAATAATAAAGTACCAGAAAGCTATACTCTTGAAGAGGTCTTTGGTGACTTACAAGATTAATATTCTACCCAATGCCAATAATGATTTGAATTGGTTTCGCAAAAATGATAAAAACTCCTATATAAAAGCTTTTGATTTGACAAGAGAACTTATAGTCTCTCCTAGAAATGGTACAGGTAAACCCGAACGGCTTAAACATTTTAACGAAGAGGTCTACTCAAGACGTATCAATCAAAAAGATAGATTGGTTTATACCATATATGAAAAGATAAAAGAGATAGATATTTCATCATACAAAGGACACTATTAAATGAATAAAATTGAGCTTTTAGCTCCTGCAGGTAATTTAGAAAAACTTAAAATGGCATTTGCTTATGGAGCGGATGCTGTTTATGGTGGGACGAGTACCTTTTCACTTCGGATTCGCTCAGGCAAAGAGTTTGATATAGACTCCTTTCGTGAGGGAATTGATTATGCTCACGCACTAGGCAAAAAGGTCTATGTCACCATCAACGGCTTTCCTTTTAATTCACAACTTGACCTATACCGCAACCATATAGCAAAAATGCGTGATCTTAATCCCGATGCTATTATTGTATCAAGCCCAGGGGTGGTGAAGATGTGTCGTGAGATTGCCCCTGATATCCCTATGCACCTCTCTACTCAAGCCAATGTAATGAATGCCATGGATGCCCAAGTCTATTACGATATGGGTGTGGAGCGGATTATTGCAGCGCGTGAAATTAGCCTCAAAGATTGCGAAGCGATCAAAAAAACAATCCCCAAGCTAGAGATTGAGATCTTTGTACACGGTTCGATGTGTTTTGCCTACAGTGGACGGTGTTTGGTCTCTGCTCTTCAGATGGGACGCGTGCCCAACCGTGGAAGTTGTGCCAACGATTGCCGTTTTCCTTATGATATTTATGCCCATAACCCTGAAACCAATACCACCTTCAAGCTTGAAGAGGAGAGTGAAGTGGGTACTTACATAATGAATGCAAAAGATATGAATATGATCTCTCATGTGGATGAGATTATCAAAAGTGGAGTGATTGATTCGCTCAAAATTGAGGGGCGAACCAAATCGCAATATTATCTAACCACCGTCACAAAAGCCTACCGTCAAGCTATTGATGATAGCTATGCGGGTAACTTTAATGCAGATCAATATCAAAAAGAGATTCATACCACCCAAAATCGAGGCTTTACCGATGCCTACCTCTTCTCTCGCCCTTATGAAAAAGATGATACCCAAAGCCACGGATTTACCATCACCGACGGTACGCATCAAGTTGCAGGGATTGTCAGCGAAGATGGCAAAACATGGAAGTGTAAAGATAAAACCTGTTTAGGTGACAGTGTTGAGATTATTCTACCCGTAGGAGTCATTATTGATGAAGTCGATAATGAATACGGAAGAATTAAAAAAGAGAATAATCGATTCTATTTGACCTTTAAGAAGATCGAATCTCTAACGGGTAAAATCTTTGAGTGTATTCACAGTGGAGACCTTAATGATATTATCTTGCCTACAGCACTTCCAAGCTACACTATCCTACGACGTGGAATAGTTGAAGCCAAAACGAAAAAAGGACTTATTTAAGTCTTTTGGAATATTTATTATATTTTATATCTTAGTGTATTAATCTAACTATAGTATAAATGTATAAAAGCTAAAATATTGGAGAATAAGAATGAGAAGAGTAGTGTTTATGGTACTGTTACCTATTTTGACCTTTGCAAAGGTTCACTATGCCAAAGTAGAGCCATACGATACCGTGATCTTAAAATCAGCCGTGAGTGCAAAAGTACTCAAAGCAGACATAGAGGCAGAGGGGCGGATGATAAGCAATCAAGAGGTCGTGCATCTTGATGATGTGGTCAATCGAGTCGATCTTAATAACTCTAAGCAGACCTTAGAGCTTACCAAAGAGATGCTCATTGGACTCAAAGAGAGCTACAAACGTCAAAAACGATACTATGAGAGTGTCAATGCTCTCTCAACCACCTCTCGCACCCAAAAAGATGCAGCCTTCTATCAATATATTGCTTCTAAAAATCAATACCTTTCAACCAAAGAGAAACTCCTATCACTTGAGCTTAAAATCGCTCAGCTTGAAGATACGGTCGATAAAAAGAGTATTGTTCTTGATAATGAGTACCTCTATAAGCTCCATGTCAGGGCAGGGGACTTTGTCAATCCCTCGATGCCTATTGCCACAGTAGCCAATCTTAGCAGAGCCAAACTGGTACTCTTTTTGGAAGATGAGGAGATCAAAGAGCTTGATAAAAAATCAATCTATATCAATGGCAAAAAAAGCGATGCCACCATCGATCGAGTTTGGAGTGTAGCCGATGAGAAGTTTATCTCTTCGTATAAAGCGTGGATTATCTTGGATAACCCTAAAGTTGAGGATTTTTCAAAGCTTGTAAAGGTGGAGTTGAAATAACTCCTACTCATAAAAGGTCGCAAACTCCTCTAGTGCTACTCTAGGGGTACGGTAGCTATTGATAGCTGCGGTTGTATCTTCGTATCCTAATGCAATCCCACACAATAAGATTTTTTGTTTATCTACGCTCAAAGCCTCTTTGACGATGGTGGGAAACTCAGCCAAGGATGCCATAGGGCAAGTTCCTAGACCAAGCTGGGTTGCTACAAGCATAATGGATTGTAAAAACATCCCATAATCCAAAAAAGAACCCGCTTCCAAACTCTCATCCATAAAAAAGTACAACACCACAGGAGCTCCAAAGGCATGATAGTTTTGTTTCCACTGCTCTATCTGTCGAGCTTTATCCTCTCTTTTGATATTGAGTGTTTGATACATCAACAGCCCCGTATCTTTGCGTCGACTCTTGTAGGGCTCTTTCCACTCCAAAGGGTAATATTGATAGTCCATCTTCTCTTTTTGATTGTTATCAAAAGCCTCTATCATCTTGGTTTCAATCTCGTGCTTTTTTGCTCCACTTACCACACAGAGATCAAAGGGTTGCATATTCACGCCTGATGGAGCGTGTTTGGCGGCTTCAAGAATCGTGGTAATTTTCTCTTTTTCAACCTTTTTATCCAAATAGGCTCTTACGGATTTGCGTTGTTTTAATAGATTGATGACACTCATATTGACTCCCTATATAGTTAAAATAGTAAATTAAAAAAGCTTACTCCACGAAATATACAATTTTTCGTTCGTGCTGAGCTTGTCGAAGTATATTGAATACAAAACCCTTCGACAAGCTCAGGGTGAACGGATAAACTATTCCTTGCTCTATCGTAGAGTAAGTTAAAAAGTATATCCAAGTTGAGTAGCATCAATATAGCAATAGGTTCTAAAGGCTCTTCTCAATCATCTCTTTAAATTTATAAAATGCTTCTCTTTTGCGTACTTCTCCACCACGAGTATCTACCAAACCGTACCCGTTAGCTACCAACTGATGCCAAAAAATCTTATTTACTTTTCCACTTTTGGTAGCAATATCAAGATACTCTTTCATATATTGACTATAGTGCTCTTCACTGACACACTCTAACTCACTTGTAGGAGCATAGGGAGCCGTACCACTAAGGGGCCAATTAACTTCAGTAATATAGAGTGCATCACTTTTGCTTTTGGGAGAAAGGCGGATAAGGGCGTAGAGCATATTGATCTTATTTGCTGTATCGAAGATGCCCATTTGGGTATTGTATGGACTTCCACGACGATCGACATAGAGTAGGGCAGAGTGTTTATCGTACTTTACACCGTAGCCATTAAAGAGTGTTCGAATGGTATAGTAGTACTCAAAGTCAATCACAGAGGGGGCAATAAGGGTAATATCCTCAAACTTCTTATCCCTCACCTTTTGCACCACTTGGTAAAACTCTAAATACTCTTGCATGGCAAAAAAGCCCCATTTGGTACGGTTAACAGCATTGCCAATTTGAAACTCTTTGGTAACATCACTAAAATGGCTAAAGATCGTCTCTATATCTTGGGCTAAGAGTTCGTGATTATCAATATGCTCTCGATCTTGTAGGATATTGATCAGAATCTCTTTATTATCCCCAAAGCTTTTGGTAAACTCTACATATTCATCAATTCGATTCCTATCACTAAGAGGCATACGAATCAGAAGAGATGTTACCCCCAACTCTTCAACCAAATCTTGTTGGATATTGCCCTTATCAAGATTAACCCCGATACCGTAAAAGCTTTTATCTATTTTTTGCTTTTTGTTAAAGAGTTTCATTACGGCAATGGAAAAGGGGAAGATAACAAGATTGGTAAAAATGAGTTTGAGATAATCAACAATATACTTTTTTCGCATACGCTTTTTATAGGCTCTATCCTTGATGGGGTAGGGCTGGTCGGAGTAGTAATCCCAGATAAAGGGTGAGGGCATTAAAAAAGTCCTTCCTCTTTGATTTTATCAATCACACTATTGGCGGTAATAAGCTTCATACACTCATGGTGCTTAAGGGGGCAGATGCGTTTCATACAAGGGGCACAAGGCAGATCCAAACTCATGATAATAGCGTGGGGATTCATCCACTGATTGGTCTCAGTGTATCGGGTTGGTCCAAAGATTGCTACCGTTGGCACCCCAAACGCAGCGGCTAAATGCATAGGACCTGAGTCATTGGAGATAAAGAGATCAAGTGAAGCGATCTTTTCAATGAGTTCATTAATAGAAGTTTGACCTGCTAGGTTTTGATAGTTTTTTACTCTATTGGCAGAGATAATCTCCTCTATATCATCGACCATCTCTTTTTCAGCAGGTGAGCCAAAGAGAACAATATCGTATTTTTGAGATAGTCTAATCGCACAAGCGGCAAACTCTTTGGGATACCAGCGTTTGGCACTGCCGTAGGTTGCCCCTGCGTTGATTCCCAATAGGGGTCTATCGTTTGCACTCTTTTTTATTTTAGTATAGATTTTTAATTTAGATGGTTTGGTAGTACGATCTAAAGAGTGATTGATAAAGTCATTGTAGCGAACTACTTGATGGATCTCACTGCTTGTGTAGCGTCGGTATCGATACTTTGCTTTGGCATTGAGAAAAAAGAGTAGAAACTGTGTCGTAAAGTTGCGTCGAAAGCTCAAAGCGATATCAAAACTCCCCGCGGTTTTGGCATAACGGTAGAGATTAGCGTATCGAAAGCCCTCTTTTTTTGATTCATCTATAATGATCTTCTCAACATTGGGGTGGTGCACAAAGAGCCGTGTAGCAATAAAAGAGCCAAAAATGGTAAGTTTTGCATGGGGGTAGGTGGTAACGATATTCTCGATAGCAGGTGTCGCCATGGTGGCATCCCCTAGCCATGTGGGTATCTCTATAAATATTTTCATCAATCTATCAATTCATCCAAAAATCAAATTCAAAGTAAGTATCATTATAATATAATAAATCTATCAATAGCATTAAGGAGCATCTTTGCGAATTGCCATTATCAAACTCTCTGCCATGGGGGATATTATTCATGCGATGGTTGCACTCGAGTTTATCAAACAAAAGTATCCTGATTCAATAATCGACTGGGTTGTGGAGGAGAGTTTTGTACAGGTGCTTCAAAACAATCCCCATATCGATACTATCTTGCCCCTTAATCTCAAATCAATCAAAAAGCAAAAAAGCAAGATCTTTAGCCAAATCAAACAGATCAAGGAGTATGCCAAGAATAGCTATGATGTGGTTATTGATGCCCAAGGTCTCTTAAAATCAGCCATTAGTGCTAAACTCATTGCCAATAAGCAAAGCACCATTGTAGGTTTTGATAAAGCATCGATTCGAGAGGGAGTGGCGAGTTGGTTTTATGACTTTATGATTACTATTGCCTATCATGAAAATACCATTGATCGCAATGTTAAAGTGCTGTGTGACTATTTGGATATTGAGGTTACTCCTCAGATGATCATTGATAAGAAGCCTTTTTTATACTATCAAGAGGATAAGAGCTTAACCATTGATGGGGAGTATATTGTTTTTGTTATAGGCTCAACGTGGGAGAGCCGTAACTACCCCAAAGAGAAGTTTGTGGCTATTGCCAATGCCTTAAAACTGCCCACTTATATCTCATGGGGAAGCCAAGAGGAGTATCAAAAAGCCCAATGGATGGAGCAACAATCACAATATATTCATATTCTACCCAAGATGAACCTCAATGGACTCAAGCAGACCATTGCCAAAGCAAAATTGCTTATAGGCAACGATACAGGCCCTACTCATATGGCATGGGGGCTTAATGTCCCATCCATTACACTCTTTGGGTGTACTCCCATCAACCGTATCTATATCACCCCTATCAACAAAGCTTTTAAATCAAGCAGCGAAGTCGATCACTACAGGCTTGATAAAAATGATTTTTCGATTCGTGAAATTGAGGTGGATGAGGTGGTAAAAGTGGCTTTGGAACTTATTTAAGATAAGTGTAACAAATAAGATACTATGATACTGTAAATTGTTTTTTAGTGGGGTGGTATAGTTTTGAAGATTTTTGAAGCGATGTTTGTTGCTGTTTTGATACAAACAACTTTTTTACAAGCCTCTTTTAGTATGATTGATTCCTATGTTGAAAAAGATGAATCTTCTTTTTGGAAATCTCATTATGATATTCCTGCTTACAGTGCTTTGATTGTTGTTGGTATTGCTGGGTATGAGGGAACACAGACACGTTTAGGGAAAACGGCATGGAAGAGTATTGATGCAGCTATTTTCTCATCTTTAGCGACACAGGGGCTAAAGGTATTGACACGAAGAGTGAGACCTAGATATACGGATAATCCAAATTTTTGGGAGGAGAAGGGTACAAGTTTTCCTTCTCAGCATGTAGCGGGTATGACAGCCATTATTACTCCTTTTGTATTGGAGTACCAAGAGGATTATCCATTGGTGCATCTACTTTGGGCACTTCCTGTGCATCAAATGATTGGTCGGGTTAAACTGCATGCTCATTGGCAAAGTGATGTTTTAGCAGGGTTTGCAATCGGTGCGATTAGTGGATTGGTGGCACACCATAATGAAACACCCTTTATTTTAAATATTACTCCTGATAGCATGCAAGTAGGCTTTAAGCACAGGTTTTAAAAGGCTAGAATGAAAATAGTTGTAAGAACACCTAACTTTATAGGTGACAGTGTTATGATGCTAAGTGCTTTTGAGCTTCTTAAGCAAGCTTATCCCAATGCAAAATTTACAGTTGTTACCAAAGCATCTTCGATTGATCTTTTTCGTGGTAAAGGTGTAGAGCGATTTATTGTTGATGATACAAAGTCTTCTAAAAAAGGACGTTGGAGACGCATTATCAAACTTATTGCTCACATTCGTAAAGAGCATTATGATCTAGGTTTTTTGTTTCACAATAGCTTTTTAAATGCGTTGGTTTTTAAACTTTCGCGTATTGATACAATCATAGGTTATAACAAAGAGAGTAGAAAAGTTTTACTGGATTTTTGGCTAAAAATCGACCGCAGCCGTCACTATATTAACCACTACGCCTACTTGGTTAATGCTTATATCGGGCATACCTATCACAAACTGCCTCTACCGCAACTCTCTACTGAGCCAAGCCAACTCTTAGATAAAAAGACAAAACCCCTTGTGGGCTTTGTATTGGGGGGAGCCAATAAAGGTAATAGGCACTATCCTAAAGCATTGGCTTTAGAGCTCTTTGAACTTTTGAAAGAGAAACCTATTGATATTGTTTTACTGGGGGATGGGGAGGATAGTGAGCATAATCGTATCTATGAGAGCCATCTTAAAGAACATTCAAATTGTGATATTATAAATCTTTCAGGGCAAACCACTGTTGCTGAGTTTATAGATGCTATTGCCTCTTTGGATCTGCTTGTTACGATTGATACTTCGGCGATGCATATTGCCGCAGCTACCCATACCCCTTTTATTACACTGGTTGGAAAAGGGAGCAGTAGTTTTGATGTTGTAAAGCCAAAAGTTGATTGGGGTAGTTATCTTTATAAAGATTGTTTAGATATTGATGATAGCAACCTTATTGCTAATATAAAACCCGATATAATAAGAGATTCTATTCAAAGGTATTTAGATGGTAATAAGTAGAGAGAGGTCTACAGATATACTCAACTATCTTTTTTTATTCTATGCCTTTGCTATTCCATTGAGCCGTTTTGGTGTGGTATTGGCTACCTTTTTGATTTTTATCTTTTGGTTGATTGAAGGGGAGCTCAAAGATAAAGTGCGTACTATTTTAAACTCTAAACTCTTTATCGCTTTGCTTCTCTACTTCTCTTTGTTGGTGGTCTCTATATCGTGGAGTCAAAACACCGTAAATGGCTTGGAGTATATACGAAAATTTTGGTACTTTTTACCTATTTTTGCCCTCTATACATCCCTCAAAGAGAGCTATATCAAAAAACTTCTCTATGTTTTTTTATTGGCTATGAGTATCAGTGTATTGGCTTCTATGGGTATTTTATTGGGGCTCTACGAGGGGCGTACGCCCATCTCCTATTTTCTAAACAATCATATTATGTATAGCTTTTTTTTAAGTTTCTCACTGCTTTTAATGATCATTCTTTTTATACATGAAAAAGATAAAAAGAATAAAGGACTCTATGCCCTACTCTTTATTGTATTTTTGATTGTACTCTTTTTTAGTTCATCACGCAGTGGTCAGTTTGTCTTTTTTATTGGACTCTTTTTTATCTTTTTAATGCTAATCAAGCAAAAGTTTAAAGCTATGGGGCTCTTTGTCTTCTCATCAATTATAATATTTATGCTAGCCTACACGCAAAGTGAACGATTTAAACACCGTATTGATTACATTCAGAGTGACCTATCCAATATTATGCAAGGCGATAAGTGTAACTCATTGGGAGGTAGAGTATTTACTTGGGAAGTTGCATACGATATTACTCAAGATGCACCGCTTTTGGGTCTAGGGGTTGGTGATCATGCAAAGTACCTTAAAGAGCAGATGCTTCAGGATGAAAAGTTTGTGCAGTGCAAGACGTTGATTGATATGATTGACTATTTTCACAGCCAATATATTGAGACAAGTAGCTCTATTGGTCTATTGGGCTTGATTGTTTTTCTCTCAATATTCTATTTTCTCTATCAATCTAAGATTAACAATAGAGAAATTAATCAAATTAAGATCATACTGCTTGTGATATTTTTGGCTATCTTTATTGTCGATGTACTCTTTAGAAAGCAACTTGCTCTTGCATTTTTTTCATTGATAGTGGGTCTTGTTTTGGCACAAAGTAGAATTGAGAGTGCCAAAGATTGAGAGAAACCTACATGAAACAAGAAGCTTTATCCTCAAAATATAGTGCTTTGGTTGAGAGTATCGAAGCGTATTTCAAAGCATCAGAGCAAAGCATCCACAAAGCACGCAATGAGATTAAAATTATAGATTTTGAGGGCGAAGAGTTGGTCATCAAATCCTTTAAAGAACCCAATTTTGTTAATAAGATTGCCTATCTCCTCTATAAAGACTCCAAAGCCAAAAGAGCCTATGATTATGCTTTAAAGATCAGTGATTTTACCCCAACACCTATTGGGTATCGAGAGTTTTATGAAGAAGGCTTTTTAAAGCGAAGTTACTTTATTGCACAAAAGTTTGAATATGATTTTACCATGAAGAAGCCTTTGGATGATTCAAACTTTGTTGATAGAGAAGCACTCTTACAAGCTTTTGTAGAGTTTACAAAAAAACTACACGATAGTGGTATTTTACATCTTGACTACTCACCTGGAAATATTTTAGTCAAAAAAGAGGGAGAGGGCTATTTCTTTAAAGTAGTAGATATTAATCGTATGCAGTTTAAAAAACTTTCTCAAAACGATAGAATGAAAAACTTTGCCAAGTTAGGTGCATCGGATGATGATTTGGCTTCTATGGTTGTTCACTACTCACAGGATAAACAAGATGTTGCCCTAGCTATCCACTATTCGCATAAACACCAAAACTTTAGAGCGTTAAAAAAAAAGATAAAAAAGTGGCTCAAATGAAAAAGATAACCCATATCAATTTTGCCAAAGGCTTTCGGGGTGGCGAGCGTCAAACCCTTTTGCTTATTGTTGAGTTAACTAAAAGGGGCTATTCTCAACGCGTGTTAACACGTCAAAACTCCACTCTAGCCAAACGGCTTGAAGGGGTTGAAAATTTAGAGATTATAGAACTACCCAAACCCTATATTTTTTCTCTTTCAAAAATCAAAGAGGCTTCACTGCTCCATGCTCATGAGACCAAAGGGGCACAGTTTGCTTTTTGGGGACATCTACGCTATAAGATACCTTATATTGTTACACGAAGAGTGGATAAGTCGATTAAAAATAACTTTTTTAATCAGGCTCTTTATAAAAATGCCCTCACAAGCGTTGTACTCTCTACCGCAATCCAAAAGCGTCTATTTAAATTAAATACTCAACTCAATACAACGATTATTCCCAGTGCCATAACAGATTTTGAACTGCATCAAGAGAAGATTGATAATATAAAAATACGTTTTAAAGATAAGTTTGTTATTGGAGTGATAGGTGCTTTGGAGTATGGCAAAGGGCAGAAGTATATTATTGAAATAGCTCCAAAAATTGCACAAAACTATCCCGATATTCACTTTCTTTTTTTAGGTACAGGCAAAAATGAGGAAGAGTTCAAAGCTCAATCTCAAAATATCTCCAATATAACCTTTGAAGGCTTTGTGGATAATGTAGGTGACTATATCGCTTGTTTGGATCTTTTTGTCTTTCCTACTTTAAGTGAGGGACTTGGCTCAATACTACTTGATGTTATGAATTTTAACGTTCCTATTATCGCTAGCAATGTAGGAGGAATCCCCGATATTATCCAAGATAAGCAAAACGGTATACTTCTGCCTCCTAAAGAGAGTGATGCAATCTATCAAGCTATCAAGAGGCTCTATGAAGACTCTAATCTAAGAGAAGCCTTAGCCACTAGAGCCAAGCAGAGTGTAGAGAACTATAGCCCTCAAAAGATGGCAGATCGATACGAAAAGATATATAAAGGAGTTATATGAAGAAGATAGTTATTTTTATGCAAAACAGAGAGTTTTTTGGGGCTCAAGTTGTTCATATTCCATTGATCAAAGTACTCAAAGCACGCTACCCACAGCACCATATCACGCTTTTTAGCAAGCATCAAGTGAGCAAGGTACTAAGCTCTTTTGTGGATGAGATTGTGATTGAGCGCAGTAAGTGGCATGGGTTACGAGAGTATTTTGCAATAGGGGCAGATGTGACGATTAATCTGCGTAAAAAATCAAGCTTTATCAATTTCTATATTGCACTTTTGAATCGTCAAACCAAGATAGGCTTTACAACCCCTCTGACAAAGCTTTGCTTTACACAAAACAAGGCACATAATCCCACGACTTATCGGGCTTCTAACTATCTTAATCTTATGGATGAGACGATGAAGTATGAGAGCAGTTCTAAAGTTCAACGTATCTGTATTATTGCAGGAGCAGGAGAAGATTTTAAGATCTATCCCATCCGCAGTTATATAGAGCTGGCAACTAAACTCAAAAAACGTTACCCAGAATATGAGATAGCTTTTGTTTTAGGTCAAAAAGAGAGTGCATTGCAAGAGTATATCAAGGAACCCTTTAAGGTCTATTTTGATTGTGAGATAGAAAAGCTCTTTGAAGTCATTAGCACTTCATCACTTGTTGTTTCTAATGATTGTGGACCTTCACATATCGCACAAATATCCGATGTTGCCAATATTATTCTCTACAGTGATGAAAAAGGTAATGCAGACAAAGTAGTTCAAGAGTGGTTTAACCCCAAAGATAATGCCATCTATCTTAGTTCAGAAAAAAACAAAAAGATAGCCACCATTGAGGTGCAAGATATATTTAGAGAGGCGACAAAACTATTGGGGTAGTATAGCCCTTAGTGATTTTAGAAAGGATTATTGCAGTGAATTATAAAATATGTATACTGGGTTTAGGGTATGTAGGACTTCCTTTAGCTCATGCATTTAGTAAAAAGTATGAAGTTATAGGATTTGATATCAATTCAAAAAGAGTTGAAGAACTTAAGAATGGATTTGATAGAACGGAAGAGCTAAGTAAAGCTCAAGTAAAAGAAGCTATCACTAATGGCATCAAATTTTCTTTAGATACAGATGATATTAAAGATTGTAATATCTATATCGTAACCGTTCCTACTCCTATTGATAAAAGTAATAAACCAGACCTTACACCCCTTATAAAATCATCTCAAACAATTGGAAAACTACTTAAAAAAGAGGATATTGTCATTTATGAAAGTACTGTTTACCCTGGTGTAACAGAAGAGGTATGTGTAGCTCAATTAGAGAAAATAAGTCAATTGAAGTTTAATATTGACTTTTATTGTGGATATAGTCCAGAGAGAATCAATCCAGGAGATAAAAAGCATACTGTAACAAAGATTTTAAAAGTTACAAGTGGGAGTACCCCTGAAATTGCAGATAAAGTTGATGCACTTTATAAATCAATTATAGAAGCAGGAACACACAAGTGTAGTTCAATAAAAGTAGCCGAAGCTAGTAAGGTAATCGAAAATACACAAAGAGATGTCAATATAGCACTCGTAAATGAATTGGCTTTAATATTTAACACAATGGGTATAAATACAAATGAAGTTATAGAGGCTGCGGCAACAAAGTGGAATTTTATTAAACTGACTCCTGGACTTGTAGGAGGACACTGTATAGGGGTTGATCCTTATTACTTAACATATAAAGCAGAAGAGTTAGGGTATAAGCCTAATCTTATACTTGGTGCAAGACAGATAAATAATGGTATGGGTAAATATGTGGCAGAACGGACTATAAAACTGATGATCAAAAAAGGAATTCAAATTAAAGATTCAAAAGTATTAGTTTTGGGGCTTACTTTTAAAGAGAATTGTCCTGATATACGAAATACTAAAGTGATTGATATAGTGAATGAAATGAAAGATTATGGTTGTATTGTTGATATATCAGATTATTGGGCATCTGCAGATGAAGTGCGGTATGAGTATGGGTTAGAATTGATTGAAAACTATACTTTTGATGAGTATCAAGCTATTATTGTAGCAGTAGGGCATGATGGCTATAAAAATATGAAAATATCAAACGAAGGTAAGGTTATTTTTGATATAAAATCAATACTTAAAAATGCTGATGGAACATTATAAAATTTTTTGTGAAACTTTTCATAACGCACTATTGTATATAGATTAGAAATATTGTTTGATATTCATGATGATTTTTAGATATAATCTCACCACTATAGCAAAAGGAGTTTTATGAGAGTTATTGCTACTCTTCTAACCTTACTCTTTCTAGGTAGTTGTGGAGTTGATAAAGAGAGTACTCAAGCTCAGCAGACTTCCGTTACGCCTCAAAAAGAGAATAACCATACAGAGCCAAAGCCTATTGTTAAAGAAGAAAAAAAAACTTATAATGTAGAACATACCGCTCCCAAAGAGGAGTTTGTTCCTAAAATGGATCGAAGCGATAAAGAGATATTTTCTATTCATGATTTTTCTCAAGATGCATCCAAAGCAAAAAAGTTTACTGTCTATAAAGAGGGGATTGATTTTAAAAACATTGCACAAAAAATTGTGATTATTAACTTTGTAACGCAAGATTGCTCTCCGTGTACTGGACAGTTTCCCTATCTTTCGGATTTGCAAAACAAGTATCGCAACGATCTTTTTTTAATGGGTATTATGCTTGATTCCAAGATGAGTCACCAGCAGCTTCTCTCCTTTACCAATGATAAGAAAGTCCTCTTTTTTTTAGGTGACAGTGAACAAAATACACGCCTTGTAGATACGGTAGCCAAGCAATTAGGAATCAAAAATTTGGTTTTGCCACTTACAGTTATCTATCATAATGGAAGCTACTATATGCACTATGAGGGAGCTGCTCCCATTGAGATGATAGAGAGTGATATTGGACAGATATTAAATAAATCAATGATAAGATAATGAGGTAAAAAATGTTTAGTTTTATAAAAAAGGCATTGGGTAAAACCAATGAAGCGATCAAAGAGGTTGCTCCTAAGAAGAAAAAGATTATTACACGTGATGAGTTTGAAGAGATTTTATTGGAAGCTGATGTAAACTATGAATTGGTTGAGCGTCTACTTGAGGGGCTTCCTGAAGAGATCAATCGATTGCAAGCCTTTAACTCTTTAATCTCTGTTTTTCAATACAAAGCCAATTGGAAAGAGAGTGACGATAAACCCTTTGTTGAGATGATTATTGGGGTTAATGGTGCAGGAAAAACAACGACTATTTCCAAGCTTGCCAAGCGGTATATGAATGAAGGAAAGAGTGTTGTACTTGGAGCAGGAGATACCTTTAGAGCCGCAGCTATCGAGCAGCTTAAGCGTTGGGCAGATAAGCTTGATATTCCTATTGTCTATACTCAACAAGGGCATGACCCCTCAGCAGTTGTTTACGATACGATTCTTTCAGCGAAAGCTAAAGAGGCTGACAATGTCATCATCGATACAGCAGGTAGGTTGCATACTCAAACAAATTTGGGAGAGGAGCTTAAAAAGATGGTGCGTGTTGCCCAAAAGGCACTTCCAACAGCCCCCAATCGAAAGATGTTAGTCCTTGATGGTACACAAGGGAGTTCAACAATTAATCAAGTTAAGGTCTTTGATGAGATGATTGGTATTGATGGAATTATTATTACCAAGCTTGATGGAACGGCTAAAGGGGGCTCGGTGCTAACCATTGCCGATGAACTTAAAATGCCTATTTTTTACATTGGTGTGGGAGAACAGCCTGATGATTTGATTAGATTTAAAGCCAATGAATATATTAATACAATTTTGGATGAAATATTTGCGAAGTAGTTAAAAAAGGGGAAAACCCCCTGATTTTAAGGAGTTAAAAATCGCCAATCATAGTTAATCTCAGAAACAAGGAGTGGGACATTTAAAAAAAGCTGTGTATGATTGGCGATTTATGAAAAGCTACTCAATCTTTTCAAGGTCAAATTATAGGCTAGATTCATTAATCAATAGTTAATACAGTGAAAAAAAGTGATAATGTGTATTATTTTAGATAAAATCTTATATTAAATAGTATAAAATTTTTATTCTACTTAAGTATATTAATGATATAATCAATATCAAATGATATTACTATAAGGAGAATCTATGGCAGCTATAAGAATTTTTTTAACAATACTCTTTGTTTCACTCTTTTTATTATCGTGTGGTGGTAGTAGTTCAAGTGACAATAAACCCGACAATAAATCGTATGAAATTATCAAAGCATATATTGAAAATGAAGGGAATGCAGCCGTTCCAACGGTTAACGACTATACTTCATTAGGTATTAAAGGTGTTAATCAAGAGAATATTGAAGAGATCAATGGTTTTTTTGTAAGTTATATTACAATTGAGTATCTTCAAACGAGTGATAATATTCAAGAGCTCGTTGATTCAATGAAGGGGGATGCTCCTGTTAGCATTATTGGTGCTAATGAAGTGGTACAGTATAGAACAACTCCATTAGAGATTTATAATCCTAGTGATAGGGTTATTCAAAAAATTGAGTGGCTTAATGGTCATGCTAAAGTGTTTGATGATAATCTAACGGCGACCTATCACGCTCTGGATTATTTAGGAAAAGAGAGGGTTGTTGCACGCGTTCTTTTTAGTAATAGACAAGTAGCCGTTGTGGCAATAGAGATTGAGACTCTAAAAAATACCAATAAGTTTACGAAAATATTTGGTACACCTCAACCCTCACTCTATCAAGGGGAGGATTACTCCTTTACTCCTCAAACAGTTAATGAGGATGGTGATCCTTTAAATTTTTATGCACGCAATCTTCCAAGTTGGCTCAAAATCAATATTCACACAGGAGAGATTACAGGGACACCAAGCAACAGTGGCGTAGGTATTCATAAAGATGTGACCATTTTTGTAAGTGATGGCAAAGACCCCGTAGCCTTAACTCCTTTTGATATTAAAGTTATCAATGTCAATGATGCTCCAACGATTTTAGGTACTCTTCCTGCAACAGTTGCTGAAGATAGTAACTTTAGTTTTATGCCAACGGCACATGATGTTGACAGTGAGGTTGATGGTAATACGACACAACTCTTCTTCTCTGCACACAATTTTCCTGATTGGCTCAGCATCGATACACAAACGGGAAAAATCAGTGGAGTACCCAATTATCAAGATGTTGAGATGCTTCGAGATTTACGCATAGTCGTATCGGATGGTCAAAAGAGTGCTTCTATGACGTTTGATTTAGAGGTCGTTGCGGTTAATGATGCTCCTGTGATAGAAGCTATTTCGAGCGAGGCACTCAGTGTCTATGAGGATAGTAATGTCTCACTTAGCATCAAAGCAAGTGATGAGGAGAATAACAGCTTTAGTTTTAGAGCTCAAAATCTGCCTCAGTGGGCATCTCTTAATACGCAAACGGGAGTGATTACAGGAGTTCCTACTAATGAGTTTGTGGGTCAAAGTGAACCTGTGACTCTTTTTGCCAAAGACAGCTACGGAGCAGAGTCTAATATAAGCTTTAGATTTAGTGTGATCAACACCAATGATGCTCCCGTCTTTAAAAATATCACAACACTTAGAGCCCAAGAGGATGCTCTCTATAAATTTCAGATTGAAGTAGAGGATGTTGACTCTGGTGATCTACTGACCTACAGTGCAAGTAATCTGCCTAAGTGGCTCTATATCCGACCAGCGGACGGTGAGATCTCTGGTATGCCGACTAATGAGTATGTGGGAGAGAGCCAAATTACCATTAGTGTAAGTGATGGTAATGCCACAGTTGAACAAGTGTATGATCTAGTAGTAAATAATACTAACGATGCTCCTACCATCTCAGGTCAACCCACACGAAGCTACACTCCTGCAACGGTTGATTTTAAATTTATGCCCACCTACCGTGATGTCGATATGGATGTAGTAGATGAGACTCTTAGCTACACACTTACCAATAATCCAACATGGATGAGTATCAACCCCGATACAGGTGAAGTGTATGGTCGTCCAAGTACGCACGGTTTCTACAGTGGTATTGTTGTAAGTGTCAGCGATGGCGAAGAGAGTGCAACATTAGAGCCTTTTGATATTAATGTGACACCTATCAAAAGAGCCCTTGGGAGTGGTCAGACTTTGGAGTATAGCAATCACGATGATGGAACCTATAGACTTAAAGGTGCCACACGAAACTTTGCAGCTTCAAGCGATGTGGTGAGCCTAGACTCTCTTGGACTTATTTGGCAAGATAATGCAGAAGTGGGTGTGGTCAAAAAGCAGTGGCTAGAACCACTCAACTACTATAGCAACCGTCATGAAGATACCTTAGGCGATACCGCAGCAAGCTATTGTGAAGATTTGGTACTAGCCAGTTACAGCAATTGGCGATTGCCCAGTGCTCAAGAGCTCATGGAGCTTAGTGATAAATCCAAAATCAATCCATCTATTGATAGTGCCTTTAGCTACCCAAGCAGTGGAATCTTCTGGTCATCGACAAGCTATAGCTTTGAGAGTGACAAGGCGTGGAGTGTAAATTTTGGATATGGAAGCAACCGTTGGGAGAGCAAAGATGCTGAGCACTTTGTACGATGTGTACACGATGACCCCTTTGCTACTACAGGCTATGTCGATGAGTACTACAAAGAGTCCAACATCGTAACCCATGCCAAAAGTGCCTTGCAGTGGCAAGATGAGCTCTACTCTAGCGATGAGCAAAATGGCTACACTACAGGCAGCAGTATTGGCAAAGTAGAAAGCTTTGAAGAGGCGATTAACTACTGTGAAACGTTGAGTTTGGATGGATACAGTGACTGGAGACTGCCTAACTTTAATGAACTCTATATGTTGGTAGATCGTAGCAAAAACTCTCCTGCTATCAATGATGCCTTTGCCAACAAACCACAAGGACACTACTGGAGCTCGACTACGGTATCGTGGGATGTGGAGGATGCATGGGTGATAAACTTCCAATACGGTAACCCCGAAACCAAGGATAAGACTCAAATAGCCTATGTGCGTTGTGTGCGAAACTAAAAGGATGATAGATGCGTTTTATTGTTCTTTTACTTTTTATTATCAACTTGGGGTATGCTGATAAACTGCGTAATGTAGTGCGAGGGGATTCCCCCTCCACACATCAACAAACTCAAGTGATCAACAGCAACGGTGTACGCATTGTGGTACGTTATCCAAACCATGTCTATGCAGGTGGGAAGTTTACCATTTATGCTTCAATGACCAATAATATCGATGATGCTCGTATGGGAGGCTTGACGCTCTCTTTTCCACAATACAGCTCTATGGATGCCAATATCCTCTCCAAACGCTTTGATAAACTCAATGGCTACCTACCGCCCTCAAAGCTCTACAGCCGTGTTTATAATCGCAATACGCCCATTGATTACTATGTGATAGAGGGGTGGGAAAACCGTTGGGATTATCGTGCTACCAAGCATATGAAGTTGCAATTTATCGCCCCTCATACTATCTCTCATATTGATATCAATGTTCGTGGGGTCATTATCTTTGGCAAAGGACGACACAAAGAGGAGATAGCCGTACCGCTTCGAAGCTCCATTTATGATCAACAAGGCTACCCTGTACGACAAATTACAATAGATGTCCTTAAGTAGTATTGCCCAAACGCCAAACAAAGAGTATTGAATGTACCCAAAGAAAAAAGAGAGGCTCTATATCTCTGAGCTTCTTGAAACTCCACTGCTTAGCTACCCCTCCTACTACACACTTACTCACTCTATGCACACCAACGAGATGCTTCGTGCTGCCTTGATGGATCTGCATATGTATCACTATGAGCCCTACCGCATACCCCAAAACCACGATGAGATTTTTGCCATGCTCCACTCTGGTGCATTCCCCCTCTACAAAGAGCAATATATTGTAGGCTACTTTGGCAATAAGATGATGCTACTAGAGTCTCATGGGTGGCGAGCGATGGTGGTGAGTGAGGATGTGTTTAAGTTGGAGAATTGGTTGGTAGGGTAGGTTGACAGTTTTGTAGTGGCGTGCTATAATATGGTAAGAACATAAGGAGTAAGATATGGTTCATTCGTATGGTCAAGACTCAATCGAAAAAGTCACCTTTAATATCTCCTCATCACTTAAAGAGCAGGTCAATGAACTCAAAGATGAGTTGCAGGTCTCGCTGTCGACAATCTATAATGAAGCTATTGCCAACTATCTACGCCAAAAAGAGTTAGAGCGATGGAATGCAGGTGTCTCAAAAGCACTTGATGACCAAGAGTATCTCGAGGAGATAGTCTCTAGTGATGATGGGGAACTCTATGAGTATTAATCAAGGAGAGATTTGGCTCATTCAATTCTATCCACAAGTAGGCAGTGAGATGAGTAAAAAACGACCTGCTATAGTAGTAAATCACAACAGCATTGGCAGACTACCACTCAAAGTCGTTGTACCCATTACCGATTGGAAAGAGCGTTATAGTAATTATCCGTGGATTTTAGAGCTGTTGCCCGATTCTCTCAATGGACTGACCAAAGCCTCTGCCATTGATTGCTTTCAACTCAAAAACTTCTCAGATGAGCGATTTATTAAACCTATTGGCAAAGTCGATAAACAAACATTGGAATCAATTCATGAGACTATTGCAAAAGTACTCAATCCGCAATATAAGTTATGTGATTAATGTAGGTTTGACACTGCCAAACCTAAGAAAACTCACAAAATCTTAAAGCTACTTTGATATAATATATAATTATTTATTGTAAAGGTTTCTTCTCGTTGCATTCTCTTATACAACTTTAAGCAATCTCTTTTTATAATGACAATGTATGTATATATTAAAGGCTTTTTGTGTTTGAGTGGAATAGAGAAAAAAATCATATCTTAAAAGAACAACGAGGTATAGGTTTTGAAGAGGTGATAGAGGCAATGAATAGTGGTGGATTACTAGACCTCTATGACCACCCCAACTCGATGGATTATCCCAATCAAAAAATCTATGTGATAGAGGCGTTGGGATATGTCTATCTTGTACCTTTTGTCATCGATGGAGAAAAACGCTTTCTCAAAACCATAATACCCAGTCGAAAAGCCAAGAAAAAATATAAAGGATAGCAGATGTTTGACCAAGAAGAGTTAGAGATATTAGAGGCATTGGAAAACAACACAATCAAACGCTCTATCAATGCCGACGAAGAGATAGCACTAGCCAAAAGATACGCCAAAGAGCATCTATCCAAATCCAAAAATATCACGATTCGTGTCAATGGAGCCGATTTGGAGGGCATTAAAAGCAAATCCAGAGAGCTAGGGATTCCTTATCAGTCATTGATTAATTCACTCATTCACCAATACGCTACGGATAAGATTCGTTTGAGTTTGTAGGCTTGGCACTGCCACCCCACCAACTCTTAAAGCTACTTTGATATAATATTTCAATAACAAGGAGAAATTTATGCATACGATTGAATTGCAACTAGAAGATAATTTCTATAACGATATGCTCAAACGGGGTGTAAATCTCGAAGAGGAGCTCAAAAAAATCATCAAACGAGCCGTCTATAAAAAAGAGTATCAAATTGCCCAAGGTATCAAAGAGGGCTTGGAGGAGATTAAAGCCAATAAAACCCGACCTATCGAAGAGCTTTTAAATGAAGTTTGATACTGTATCGCTCTTTTAGGCTATAAATAAACCTTCATAAACCCACCAACTCTTAAAGCTACTTTGATATAATATATAGTTATTTATTATAAAGGTTTTTTCTCGTTGCATTCTCTTTTGAGGTGGAATGGTTGGGAGAGGTTGAGGGTTTAATAGGCATTAGGTAATGCAATTGTGTAATGTAAGGAAAGGTTTTTAATGAAAAATATAAAGTCAAAATATTGGATACGAAAATGGCAAAAGAAAAATTGGGAAGATTTTGAAACTTTAGAAAATGGTCATATATTTGATACTTCTGTCTCCAATCATCGACAAATGCAAGATAGAATAGGTGATATAATATTTTGGTATAGAACGGATAAAGGTTTTGAGGGTATCTATTTTGTGACTGAAGTCGTTGCTCAACCCAAACAAGATGATGCCTATAATACCTCTTGGTCTATGTCTTTGCGTGTGATTAAAACTTTAGCTAAAAATCCTGTAGTTATTACCCAAAAGTGGTTTACTAAAACTATGGATAAAATTAATCAAATGCAACAAGGTGGAGGCATTTACAATTTATTAGAGAGTGAACAGCCAGAAAAAATATGGGATTCTGTCATCAAAAATGAAAAAACTGTATGGGAAAAAGAAAATTACATTATAGACCAAACATTAATTAAAACAATCGAAGATATTAAACAAAAACATATTGATGATGGTACGATGTTTAATCCATTTGTTGATATGAATTTTGTAAAACATGAGGTGAGACATTTAAGCTTTTTAGCCAATCTTTTAAATCCACATGGCTCACACCATCAAGGTACTCTTTTTTTGAAACTTTTTATTGATGAGATACTACTTTATAATTCTCAAAACAATAATCAATATTTACAAACTTTTTGTGATAATGAGAATATATATGTACAGACTGAAAAAAGTATTCCAAATGGACGCATTGATATTTGGATAGAAAATGATGACTATATCATCGCTATTGAAGGAAAAACAGAGAGTACAGATAGCGAAAATCAACTTAATAAATATGATGAATATTTACAAAAACAAGACAAACCTTACTTATTAATGTATTTAACTAAATTTGGTGAAGAACCGAACAATGATTATCCTGAAACATTACAATTAGTGAGTTTCAAAAATGACATTATGACATTTATTTCTAATAGCTTTAATATTGAAAAATTATCAGATACTATCTATCTTTCACTAAATGCTTATTATGATGCTTTGATAATATATTTATTTGAATTTAGCAATAGTTGGGAATATGAGCTTAATCTTATTTATGAAATTACAGAAGATGAAGAATCTTATAAAAAATATGAGAAAGTCAAAGATTTTTATTATTATGATAAACATAGATATAAATATGGTGTAGTTGAAGATATAGCAAATATATTTGAAAAATCAAAGGCTTTTTTAGAAAGAGAATTTTTACTTAATTTATCAAATACATTAGATGATAGTTTAGAGAAAGAAGGTTTTTATTTTAGTCAAAACTCTAATATATTAGTAAAGGATTTTGAAGATAATCCTAATATTGATATTAACTATGATATTGATACGATTTTTGAAAAAAGAAAAAATCGTACATTTAATTATACTCAACATCATATTGATGATATAAGAGAAAAAACAGGTCATAACCTTATATATATTAATGAATTATCTGATGAATATATAGTACTTACAATTTTAAATGACTATTATGGATTAAATACTTATTTTAATCATTTCAAAAATGAAAAGTGTATTAATTATTTTTCAGGACAACATATTCCATTATTACCATTTGATATATTTTACGCTTCCAATATTTCTAAATTACTAAATGAAGATTATACATTAAAACTAATAGAAGAGTGTAGAGTAAAACTTCTTGATGGATTGAAACAGGTAACTATTTAGGCGTACATTTTGGATATTGCTAAAAATAATAGATGATAAGGAAAACCCCAATGACCCCCTATAAACCACCCTATACCATCACCTCCAAAATGGTACACCTTGTATCTGAAATTAGTGAAGAACTCACCAAAGTAGAGTATCATCAGAAAGATATTATTACCCCACAACTACGCAAAAAAAACCGTATCAAAACTTTGGCAGGTACATTAGAAATTGAGGGTAACTATATGGGAGAGGAGAGGATTACCGCTATTTTGGATGGTAAGCCAGTACTTGGAACGATGTTGGAAGTGGCAGAGGTCAAAGGGGTGATAGAGGCGTATAAAAAACTCGAAGTATATCGGTATGATAACCTTGATGATTTGCTAGAGTCGCATAGGCTTTTGATGAGTGGTATCTTGACGAGTGCAGGGTGTTTTAGAAGTATGAATGTCGGTGTAGGTGGGGCTGAAGGAGTGAGTCATGTTGCCCCTCCTTATGGTATCGTGCCTGATTTGATGCGAGATTTGTTTGGTTGGCTTCAATCGAGCGATGAGCATCCACTCATTAAATCGTGTGTTTTTCATTATGAATTTGAATTTATTCACCCTTTTGCTGATGGCAACGGTCGTATCGGGAGACTTTGGCAAAGTGTGATGTTGTGCGATTGGCGAGAGGTATTTATTGTCATGCCTACAGAGAGTATTGTTCGAGACCATCAAGAGGAGTATTATCAAGCTCTTGAAGATGCAGGAAGTGCGGGAGAGAGTACGCCCTTTATTGAGTTTATGCTTGAAGTGTTGTTAATTACCGTACGCAAGGTCGGTAAAAAAGTCGGTAATAAGGTCGGTAATACTCTAAGTGAAAATCAGATTAAAATTATAGAGAGTATCGAACAAAACCCCAAAATATCAGCGGCAAAGTTATCGCAGAGTGTGGGAATCTCTAAAAGAAAAACAGAAGAGAATATCGCCAAACTCAAAGCGATGAATATTCTTAAACGAGTGGGTGGCACACGGGGTCATTGGGAAATCATAGAGTAACACTTACTCCAAAACCACCTCCACCTTACTTTGTTGCTCATTGCGTATAATATCAAGCACAACCCTATCGCCCACTTGGTAGTTATCGAGGAGGTTGAGGAGTTTGGTAATGGAGGTGACCCTTTTGCCGTCAATTTGGGTGATGATATCGCCTAGTATGATTTGGTTGTAGTAGTCAATCTTGCTTCCTTGTAGTCCTGCTCTTTGGGCTGATGAGCCTTGTTTGACATCGAGTACCACTACCCCTTGGGTATTATACTCTCTTTGAATCATCTCATTGACCTCTTTATTGATCGTAATGCCAAGCGTTGGGCGTGTGTATTTGCCTTTGGCGATAATTGCCGAAACCACACGATTCACGACATCCACAGGTACAGCAAAGCCCACCCCTGCACTGGCACCACTAGGTGAATAGATAGCGGTATTGACCCCAATGAGTCTGCCAGAGCTATCGAGCAGGGGCCCTCCTGAGTTGCCAGGGTTAATCGCCGCATCGGTTTGGATGAGGTTTTCGATTACAAAGCTCTTATCCCCATCAAGGGTACGGTTGAGTGCAGAGATGATACCACTGGTGAGGGTATAGTCAAGCCCAAAAGGGTTACCGATTGTAAAGACCTTTTGTCCCACTTGCAGATCATGGCTGGTGCCAATCTTGAGGGGTGGTTTAGAGTCTAAAAAGGTGGATATTTTGAGTACTGCCAAGTCGTGTTGGGGGCTTGCTCCTACGAGTGAGGCAGAGTAGTTTTTGCCATCATTAAAGCGAATACTTGCCCCACTTGCCCCTTTGATCACATGGTAGTTGGTGACAATATGCCCCTTGTCATCCCAGACAAAGCCCGAGCCTGTTCCTTGTGGGATGGTGTAGACATTGCGGCTCCAGTAGTCTTGTACATTGACTTTGGTAGTGATAAAAGCTACAGAGGGGGAGGAGTCTTTGAAAAGCTTGATGGTTTGGGTCTCATCAAAATAGAGGGGTGCTTTGGGGGTGGGCTCTTTGAGTGTAATGGGTTGAATGATATTGGTTTGGGTTAGTAAGAGCAGTGCCAAAACAAAAGCAACTACAAAGAGAAAAAACGTTTGAATATTTCGCATAGAGAGCCTCCTTAAGATTTTTATCTTATAAGTATAAAATATTTTGGTAAAATATACAAATATATCTATCTTTAGGAAAAAAATGAAGCAGATTTTGATCGTCACGACCAAAGAGAAAGAGCAAACTTCACACTTCAAAGAGTTTGTACAGCTTATTACCATGCACTATAAGCTTGAATATGAGATATACTACCATAATAAGAAAATCACTCAATGTGAGAGAGATAGCATTGTACTGCTCTATTTGGGTGATGATAAGATTCGAGCCTTTATCAAAAATCATCTGCACAGTGGCATCAATATCGCTATTTTACCTCTTAAAAACAATAAACAGGCACAGGCAAGTTATGGTATCAGCGGTGATATCTACGAAGCGTTGGACGATGCACTCCATCATGATAACTTACACCCCAGTGATATTTTGGTATGCAACGGTGAGCCTGTCTTTACGCATATTATTATTGGGGATGTGCATGAGCTTAATAACGCTACCCTAAAAAAGCTCTCTTTTGTGGATAAGATCAAACAGAGCATTGCAAACCTCATGACTCTACGCTACGAAGATTTTACAATCACCACAGCCAAAGAGCAAACCATCAAAACCGCTGCAACGGGGATTATGGTCTTTGAGCATAATTTAAAACATGGAGAATCAAGTATTCTCAATGAGGATATTTCGCTGCATGATGGACAGCTCAATGCCCTTATTTTAGCCCCTGCAAGTATCCTTTCGTATCTCTACTATATTTTGGTTGTCTTTATCCACAGTCACTTTTCCTTGAGTAGACTGCCCAAAAGTATCGGGATTATCAAGAGCTCCAAGCTTGGCATTGAAGGTAAGAGTGCGATTGATTATAAGTTGGATGGATTGCTGCTTAGTAGCAAAAGCATTGAGATGGAGATACTCAAAGATGCACTCAATATCTCAATGGGTAGACAGCTCCAAGCCCCCAACAACAGACAAACCCAAGAGCCCAAAGAGAGTGTGAAAGTGCAATACCTGCCCAAGGGAGAGATACGCAAACTACTTTTAACCCAAAAAGTACCCTTTTTTAAAAAAGCCGATGAGGAGGATTTTAAAGAGCTCTTTTTATCGCTTCGTCAAAGTGCCAAACTTACTTCCGTTTTTTTGATACTGATGGTGTTAAGTACACTGCTTGCCACTACGGGGCTCTTTCAATCCTCTACTCCTGTGCTTATTGGTGCGATGATCTTGGCTCCATTGATGTCACCTATCGTCTCCCTCTCTATGGGTGTGGTAAGAGGGGAGGGTGAGTTGATTCAAAACAGTGCCAAGACACTGGGCTTTGGGATATTTACGGCCTTGGTTTTTTCATGTCTCTATACCTATTTGATGCCCCTTTTGCATATCACAAGCGAGATAGAGGCACGGCTCAATCCCAATATTTTGGATTTGATGGTGGCTGTATTCTCGGGGATTGCAGGGGCGTATGCCAATGCCAAGAGCGAAGTAGCCAAATCGCTTGCAGGGGTAGCCATTGCCGTTGCCCTTGTACCTCCTTTGAGTGTGACTGGAATTGGGATAGGGTGGGGTGATATGAGCATAATTTACGGCTCCTTTTTGCTCTTTATTACCAACCTTGTGGGGATGACACTCGCTGCTGCTGTGACCTTTATTATTTTAGGTTACGCACCCATCCAACGAGCCAAAAAGGGACTGCTTTACACCTCTATTATATTGGCGACCGTTACCGTACCGTTGATGCTCTCTTTTAGTAAGTTGATTGAGCAAAACAGTATTGCTCGTATGATCGAGAGCCACTATAGCATCAACCACAAAGAGATTGGTATCAATGTATTAGAGATTGATTTACACAATCCCAAACCCATTATCAAACTAGAGAGCTATACTCAAGAGGTGTTGCACAAAGAGGATTTGGTAGAGCTTAAAAATGAGATAGAGCAGAGCCTAAAAAAGAGTGTGGAGTTGAGGGTTGAGACAAAGGTAATTGTGCGATAAAGTCTTAACTTATCAAACTAATTTCATACGATTATAACCACTTTTTGGATAAAATAGCACAAATTTTTATAAATGAGTACAGATGCAAACACAAAAACAGTATCGTCCAAATGTTGCAGCTGTTATACTGTCTTCAAAGTATCCCGAAAAGTGTGAGTTTTTTTTGGCACACCGAAACGATATTAAAAATATTTGGCAATTCCCCCAAGGTGGAATAGATGCCAATGAGACACCCCAAGAGGCACTCATTCGAGAGCTTGAAGAGGAGATTGGTTATAGTGATGTAGATATTATCACGGAGTATCCTGGTTGGATTAAGTATGATTTTCCAAAGGTAGATTCGGTTCGAAAGTATCCCTTTGATGGGCAGAAGCAAAAATATTTTTTGGTTCGTCTCAAAGATGATGAGGCTATAAATCTTGACTCCCACGAGGAACCAGAGTTTGAAGAGTATACGTTTGTAACATACGATGAATTAATGAGTATGGCAAGTTATTTAAAGCGGCAGGTCTATAAACGCGTGATAGACTATTTTATTGAGGAAGGATATATTTAGATGTTAGTTGTTCAAAAATATGGTGGTACCAGTGTGGGAAGCCTTGAGAGAATAGAGAATGTGGCGAATCGAGTGATGAAGGCTCGTGATGAAGGTAAAGATTTGGTTGTAGTGGTCTCAGCAATGAGTGGAGAGACCAATAAGTTGATTGAGTATGCCAATCACTTTACATCCACACCCTCCAAAAGAGAGATGGATATACTGCTGAGTTCGGGTGAGCGTGTGACGGCATCACTGTTGGCTATTGCACTCCAAGCCAAAGGGTATGATGCCGTTGCCTTGACAGGACGGCAAGCAGGGATTACAACCGATAATATTCATACCTATGCACGCATTGAGAGCATTGATAACTCTAAGATGAAAGAGGAGATTGGTCATGGTAAGATTGTTATTGTTGCAGGTTTTCAGGGGATTGATGCCAATGGTAACGTGACAACTCTTGGACGTGGGGGATCAGACCTCTCAGCAGTAGCGATTGCAGGGGCACTGGATGCTGATGCCTGTGAGATATACTCTGATGTTGATGGTATCTATACGACTGATCCACGCATTGAGCCTCATGCCAAAAAGCTTGATAGTATCTCGTATGATGAGATGTTAGAACTCTCATCACTAGGGGCAAAGGTGTTGCAAAACCGCTCAGTTGAGTTGGCCAAAAAATTAGGTGTGAAGCTCTATGCCAAGAGTAGCTTTAGTGATAACGAAGGAACATTAATTACAGAGGAGAGTGAGAATATGGAAGCAGTATTGGTAAGTGGTGTAGTATTAGATAAAAATCAAGCAAGGGTAACCCTTCGTGGTGTATCCGATAGACCTGGGATTGCAGCTGAGATCTTTACCATGCTGGCAGATAAGCAAATTGTGGTAGATATGATTATTCAAAATGTAGGAACAGATGGACTCACCAATCTTGGATTTACTGTACCGCAAAGTGATTGGGGAGAGGCAAAAGCTCTAGTTGAGTCGTTTGATCACGATATTCAAGGGATCGATTTTGATAATGAGGTGTGCAAAGTTTCTGTTGTGGGTGTAGGGATGAAGTCGCACTCAGGAGTGGCTGCTACTGCCTTTACCAAAATGGCTCAAAACGGTATCAATATTCAAATGATCAGTACGAGTGAGATTAAAATCTCTATGGTCATTGATGAGAAGTATGGTGAGTTAGCTGTTCGTGAATTGCATAAAGTATATGAACTTGATAAGTAATCAATGCAACAACTACTAAAATGGACCTTAGAGAGCATTAGAGAAGAGGATTCGAGCTTTAGTTGGATGGAGGAGTACCGTTATGAGTGGACTCCTCTGGTTGCTAGTGCTGTAAGTAAGATTATGGAAGGGCAGACGGTACTTATTGTTACCGATGATGATAATCGCTGGTTTAGCAAATACATCATGAGTAAACTCAACCACAAAGATCGCAATCGTCCCTTTTTGCCTTTTTCGCCTCTTGAGACGATTTTTCCCAATCTAAAATCTCTGAGCTCCACACAAGATTTGGAGTTGCTAGAGGATATGCTTGAGATTGCCTACCCTAATGGCTACTATATGTGGTATATCGGTAAGGCCGATCATCAATATACCAAGTTTGTCTACCGCTCTGATGAGAACTTTTTGTGGATATTGGATGAAGAGGTGCAAAACAGCTTTAAATTAAGAAGCTCTGATCCCTTGCTTGATATTAAACTCTTGCAACTCTTCAAACTCTTTAACAAGACTATTGAAGTGGCACTCTTTGGGGATATAGATCTTGATGAGACTTGATAGTCAAATTCTCATCGCCCAAGATATCGAAAAAGCCATCAAGGATCTTGAGGCTTTGAGAGTGGATGAGAATATCATCCCCATATACAATGAAAAGCAGTTTTTGGTCGATGATGTAAAATTGGCTATTGAAAAAGCCTATCTTACAAGTCGTAACCGTGATATTATCATCTTAGCTTCACCCATCTTTTCAGAAGTGGTACAAAACAGGCTGCTCAAAATTTTAGAAGAGCCTCCACCCAATAAAGAGTTTATTTTAATCACACAATCCAAAGCATCACTTCTACCTACGATTAAATCAAGACTTATTTTACATAACCTCAATGATGAGGTATTACAGGAGCCTTTTGAGCTTGATATGGCTAAGCTTAATCTTACAATGACCTATGAGTTTATTCAAGCCAATCAACGCACTTCTACGGCTGATGTACGAGTGTTGGTTGAATGCCTACTCAAAGAGGCAATTGCTTCAAAGTCTTATAAAGTCGACCAAGAACTGCTTGATCTTTTTACCAAGGCTTATCAAGCGCTGGATGTAGGCTCTCCTACAGCTTTTATACTCTCAACGGTGATGTTGAAATTGTTGGCGAAGAAGAGGCGTAAGGGTGCATAGAGTAGTAAGTTAGAGGCTATTTGGATTTGATGTAGGATGAGATCTTCTGATTTTGACAATTACTTTTGAAAATATCTAATTTTTAGGTTATAACCTACAAATATATTACAAAAGTAAAGGTTTAAACCTATATAATTATAAAAATAGAGTAGGATTATGATGATAGAGGCACTGCAAAGTACTTTTTTGGATTATCTTAATAACCAAAAGAGTGAATATAGACGCTATATTTGGAATGAGGTAAACCATAACAATCGATTGATTGGTATCATTGGTGCTAGAGGTGTAGGAAAGACCACCTATATACTCCAATACCTCAAATCCCTTGATATACCTTTGCATAAAAAGCTCTATATCTCTGCTGATAATATTGAAATATCCCAATACTCTCTTCTTTCCATTGCCAAAGAGTTTGCTACTCTTGGGGGAGAAATTTTAGCTATTGATGAGATTCATAAATATAAAGATTTTGAAAAAGAGCTCAAGCAAATCTACGATAGGTTTAATCTCAAAGTTATCTTCTCGGGCTCTTCTGCCATAGAGCTAGAACACGCCAAAGCCGATCTTAGTAGAAGAGCGGTCATTTATAGAATGAATGGTCTCTCCTATAGAGAGTTTTTGGAGATCAAGTTAGGTATCACGCTAGAGCCTTATACACTGGAGGATATTTTAAACAATCATTTGGAGATTGCCTATGAGTTCAAAACAAAACTGAGCCCTTTGGAGTATTGGCAAGAGTATTTGCAGTATGGTTTTTATCCTTTTTATTTTGAAGAGGAGAGTTCTTATTCTATCAAACTTAGAGAGACGATTAATACTGTTATAGAGATTGATATCCCCTCTATATTTACAATTAAATATCAAAATATTATCAATCTAAAAAAGCTCACCACACTCATTTGTCAATCCGAGCCATTTAAAATTAACATCTCTCAATTGAGTGCCAAACTCTCAACCGATAGGGATACTTTGTACCTCTACCTCAACTATCTGCACCGTGGCAAGATATTTAATATCTTACGCTCCAAAACCAAAGGGGACAATATCTTTTTGAAACCTGATAAGATATATCTAAACAACTCAAACCTCAACTATGCCTACTGCACAGATATTAAGATAGGCACCGTTAGAGAGACTTTTTTTGCCAATCAACTGCAACTCCTCCATGATGTCAGTATTCCCTCTAAAGGAGATTTTTTAATTGATGAGAAGTATCTATTTGAAGTAGGTGGTAAAAACAAAAAATTTACACAGATCAAAGATATACCCAACTCCTTTGTTGTAGCCGATAATATAGAGAGTGGTTTTGGCAATAAAATCCCTTTATGGTTGTTTGGGTTTTTGTATTAAGGAGATGAATTTGCTAATAAAGAAAATTTTTAATCATACCAAAGGAGCAAAATGAAACGAATGATAGCCGAGTGGGAGCCACAACAAGCTTTGCTTTTGAGCTTCCCGCATAAAAACAGTGATTGGGCGGATGATTTAAATAAGGCGTTAAGCCCTTTTGTCAAGATTGCATTGGCAGCGGCTTACTCTCAACGGGTGATTATTATCTGTGATAACAAAGAAAAAATAGCCGATATGTTTTGCTCAACGAATAATATGGAGTTTGTTGAGATTCCTACCAATGATACGTGGATACGTGACTATGGTTATATCACCATTGAAGAGGATGGTGTTACCAAGCTTCTTGATTTTGATTTTAATGCTTGGGGTGGGAAGTTTGAGTATGCTCTTGATAATGCACTCAATGGGATGCTCTATAATAGAGGCTTGATGGGTGAAGTGCCACTTGAAGCCATTGGCTTTACCCTAGAGGGTGGATCGATTGAGAGTGATGGAGCAGGTACGATTTTGACTACCACAGAGTGTCTGTGTAATAGCAACCGTAATGGTGGACTTACTAAAATGCAAATAGAAGCCAAACTCAAAGAGTATTTGGGGGCACAACGTGTGCTTTGGCTTGATCATGGCTTTTTGATAGGCGATGATACCGATAGTCATATCGATACTTTGGCACGTTTTGTAGCCAAAGATACCATTATGTATGTAAAGTGCGAAGATGAGAGTGATGAACACTACGAAGCCCTCAAAGCGATGGAAGCCCAACTGCAAAGCTTCTATCAAGAAAGTGGTGAACCCTATAAACTTATTCCGCTTCCTATGAGTGAGCCTAAGTTTGATGGTGAGGGTAATCGCCTCCCTGCTACCTATGCCAATTTTTTGATCACCAACGGAGCCATTCTCTATCCTACCTATAAAGAGAGAAAGAAAGATCAAGCAGTTGCTGAAATATTTAGAGAGTTCTTCCCTGATAGAGAGATTATAGGCATTGATTGTATGAAGCTAATCGAGCAGGGTGGTTCACTGCACTGCTCAACCATGCAAGTAGGAACTTAGAGTTTTTATTTTTTTTGGATATGATAAGATCATTTTATTGAGGAGAAGTGTGTGCGTAAAGGTGAGCGTTTAGAGGTATGGTTGCAAACAATGGCAACGCTACCGCCTATACTATTTGGGTTAGTTTATATCAGAGAGTTTAGTGTTGGCACAGTGCTTTCAGCAATACTTATTGCTGTTATGGCACTCATGCTAGGGTATAACCTCTATCGTTATTATCAATCAAAACGCCTTATACGTTATCCCCTTCTGGCTATTTTGATGATTGGTTTTTTAATCTATGGATTTTATAAATTAGGCAGTAGGGATACTCCTCAAACGTTTACAACATTCCAACAAAAGCAGCTCAAAAGCACACTTTTGACACTAAAAGAGAGTACAACAATTGATAAATTCTGTCTCTACAGTGGTATTGATCGTAACGGTCAGTTTGTACTTGAGTATATAGATAAAGGGAGATGGAACTCTTTTTATACCCACAAAGACCGTTTTCCCTACTCCTATACATGGCGTTGTTATGATGCCAAAATATCAGCAAAAGCTCTACGCTTTAGGCTTACCAACAAAGAGCTTTCAATAGGTGAAATCCGTCTACTCGATGCCCAACAAAACCCTATTGATTATAAAACGACACAAAAAAGACTTAACGATGAACCCCAAGCCAAGGTAGACCAAAGCTACTATAGCGGGACGATTTTTGATGAGATTTATCATCCACGAACAGCTTACGAGATACTTCACGGTTTACCTATTTATGAGAATACACACCCCTATTTAGGCAAAATCATTATTGGCTGGGGGATTAAAGCCTTTGGGATGAATCCCTTTGGGTGGCGGATTATGAATCTACTCTTTGCTTCCTTGCTGATTATTGTGATCTACTACTTTGCCAAAGCTCTATTTCGTAAGCGTACCTTTGCCTTTTTGGCTGCTCTGCTGATGACCTATAGCTTTATGCACCTGACTCAAGGACGCATAGGCTTGATTGATACCTTTGGAGTACTTTTTGTATTGACAAGCTACTATCTGCTCTATCTTTTTATTACCAAGCAGAAGCTTCGATGGTTGATGCTCAGTGGTGTTTTCTTTGGTTTGGCAAGTGCTATCAAGTGGTCAGCGGTTTTTGCTTCGTTTGGGTTTGTAGCTATTGCTCTTTACTTGCTCTTTACCCGTTATCCACTGCAAAAACGCTTTAGTGGATTGAAACTGTTACTCTATGGTATTGCAAGTTATGGATTAGTGGCAGTGGGTGTCTACGCATTAACTTTCTATGAAATATATCTGCAAACAGGCTCTTTGGATAAGATTATTGAGTATCAAGTCAATATGTTTAACTACCATTCAGCGGTTAAGGGTGCACACCCCTATGCTTCGGCATGGTGGAGTTGGATAATTGATTATCGTCCGATGTGTTACAAGCGTGAGCATACTCCTGAGTTTTTTAGCTCCATAACAGCCTTTGGAAATCCTGCGATATTTTGGACGGGGCTTGTAGCTATTATCTATCTCTATACCAAACGCTGTCAACATACTTTCAACTCTACCTTTATCTTTTTTGCCTTTATCGCACTCTTTTTACCCTATGCATTTATAGGTCGAGAGATGTTCATCTATCATTTTTATTACGCTATTCCTTTTTTGATGTTGGCAATTCTCTATTTTTTAAACGATATGATGAAAAAATTCCAACTTATACGACGCTATTTTTTACTCTATTTTACGCTTGTATGGGGTCTCTTTTTGCTCTACTACCCCGTGCTTACAGGCTATAGGGTGAGCAAAGAGTATGTAGATAACGTACTTAGATGGTTTCCTGGATGGTGGTTTTAGATGTTTTTGTAGGGGCAATCCCTTGTGATTGCCCTTTTTGGGTACCCATAAAGGGATACCCCCTACGATTGGACATCTACACAAAATCAATAATATTAGAGGGTTTTCCCTACAACTCTAAGCTAGAGATATTATAATTTTACAATTAAATTTAGGAGAAGTGATGAAGCTTGGTATTGTGGTTCCATGTTATAACGAAGAGGAGGTCTTGCATGAGACCACCAAACGCTTAAGTGATCTATTTTCACGACTTATCGATGCAGGCAAGATTGATAGTGAGAGCTTTATTTGCTATGTCGATGATGGAAGTAAGGATAAGACATGGGAGATGATAGAGGAGATTACCCAAAGACAATCACACTTCAAAGGAATTAAACTCTCTCGCAATTTTGGACACCAAAACGCACTCTTGGCAGGATTGATGCAGCTTAAAAGCTCTGCGGATGCTCTAATATCGATGGATGCAGATTTGCAAGATGATATTGAACTGGTATGGGAGTTTGTGGCAAAGTATCAAGAGGGGTATGAGATTGTTTATGGTGTACGAGAAGATCGCAGCAGTGATTCACGCTTCAAGCGTGGAACAGCAGAGTCTTTTTACAAACTTCAACACATTATGGGAATCGAAACCGTACACAATCACGCTGACTATCGCTTGATGAGTAGCCGAGCATTAGAGGCTCTTAGTGAATTTAAAGAGATCAATCTCTTTTTGCGTGGCATTATTCCTATGATAGGCTTTCGTTCAACAAACATCTACTATACCCGTTCCGAGCGTTTTGCAGGGGAGAGTAAATATCCCTTTAAGAAGATGCTCTTTTTTGCTCTTGATGGAATCGCTTCGTTTTCGGTAACACCTCTACGCTTTATCACCATTGCAGGTTTTGTGATCTTTGTTCTATCGCTTTTTATGATTGGTTGGATACTTTTTGATAAATTTGTATTGGATAGCACGGTACAGGGTTGGGCATCAACCATGGTCTCTATCTATTTCATTGGAGGTATTCAGATGATTAGTTTGGGGCTAATTGGTGAGTATATGGGCAGAACCTTCCAGCAAGTCAAAGAACGCCCACGATACTTTATAGACAAAGAGATCTAAGTGTCGCAAACTCTCTTACAATTTATTCGTTACAATCTTGTGGGTATTGTCAATACCCTCTTTGGCTTTAGCATTATCTTTGGGTTGATGTTTATGGGTGTGGATGCCATGAGTAGTAATGCCATTGGCTACGCCTTGGGTGCAATGCTTTCGTATTATCTCAATGCCAAATATACCTTTAACACACAAAAGAGCAAAACCCAAGCCCTTAAGTTTTTTACTATTCTTGGAATAGCCTATATTTTAAACTTTATTACCTTAAAACTATTGCTACCGATTATCAACCCCTATCTAGCTCAGCTTGTTGCAGCCATTGTCTATACAGTTAGTTCATTTATTTTGGCGAAGTTTATCGCCTTTAAGGGTGCATAATGTTGCGTAAAAGTTGGATGCCTATTTTTGTACTGTTAGGGTTGCTCTACCTCTATTTGATTCATGTCAAAGTTGAAACAACAACGCATCAATCACCCAATAGAACTAACTTTACTCTACACTCAAAGTTAGCAAAGTCCATCAAATTGCATCTAAAAGCCGATAAATTCAACTTTAAAGCCCTTAGATGCAACGATAAACCCATCCCTTTGGGTTCTCAAAAATGGAAATGGCACGATGTGGCAGGTGAAGAGGTGCTAGTGGATCTGCAAAAAGGTACAAACCAATGCTACGTAGTGGTGGATAATCAAGGCAAAAACTACACCCTAAAACTGCATACCAAAGGGCTCTTTGTTGATTTTATGGTTCTTTTTATACTGCTTGGAGTACCTATTGTCTATATACTTTCGTATCTATTTACGAGAGTGCTCAATTACATTCATCTTACTCCCAAAGAGAACATAGCTCCACCCAATGCTTCGCTATCGTATATTATAGTAGGCATTATTGCTATGGGGCTTCTTATTCGTACCATCTATTTGCACAAGTACGGTGTGACACTCTTTCAACACGATTGGCATGGGCATATAGCGTTTATCAAATACATCGCCACGCATTGGAGTTTACCTGTACCTGATGAAGGGTTGCAATATCCTCAACAGCCTCTCTACTACTATATAACAGCAGGAGTATTTTCATCTTTACAATTTATGGGCTTTAATGAAAAAGAATCACTCTTTGGATTGGGTTATATTGCACTTATCGCTTCAGCTCTCTTTTTGATCTACGCCTATCGTCTCTTGCGTCTTATGGGGTTGAGCCAATGGACGATGCGTATTGCACTGCTCTTTTTGGCGTTGACTCCCTCTTTTGTCTATATGAGTGCAAGGATTAATAACGATGCTTTGGTGATGGGGCTTGCACCCATGGCACTCTATTATCTCTTTGCATCTTATCAAAGTGGCTTTAGAGATCACTTCTATAAAGCACTTATTGTTATTTCACTGCTCTTTATGACCAAAATCTCTACCGCAGGTTTTGAACTGCTCTTTTTTGTTTTGCTTATCGTTGGCTACTGGCAATCCAAAGCAGATGAGCGTAGTATGGTGGCTCAAAAAATAGTGCATTTTAGTGTGGTAGGGATTTTTCTACTTAGTTTTACTCTATTTCGCCTCTATCTTCCTTTGGATGGCTCTTTTCATATGGTCAACAGCAGTAATCACTTCCCTGGTCAGATACTACCACCCTTTAGCACCCACTATTTTCTCTCGTTTCATATCACCGAGCTTATCCAAACAGCCCAAAGCCATGTGATGAGTATGGATACTATCCGCTTTTCACTGCCAACTTATCTATATGGTACGATGCTTTTTGGTGAGTTTGATTACGCATGGTTAAGAGAACGCATTGAGCATCTCAAAATCACCATGCAACTGATCTATTTTGTGAGTTTAATCTTTGTAGTTGGAGCGGTTGCTTTTATTTTGAGATGCAAAAAAGAGGCTTTGATAAAATGGCTTACTGTTTTACTATTTGTTAACCTTTTGTTAGTCATTAAGTTTTTTACCGACTATAGAGCTGTCTGTAATACCGACTTTCGCTACTTTGTACCTAGTTTTGTGATCATCGCCGTGGTTTTTGCTTATGGATTAGAGAGTATAAAGTATCCGTTGATTCAAAATAGTATACATTGTGCTGTAGTGATATGGAGTTTGGCACTGTTTTACTTCTATTGGTTACTGCTTGCATACTAAATCCAATTTATAATCAATCCACCTATTGCTGTTAACAAATCATTAATAAAGCATTAACAAAGTATTAATATGATAACATTTTATTGTAATTAGAGATAGTCTATTAAGACTGCTCTGATAAATAGGATTTCTATTTACAAAATTGGGACAAAATAAAGCGGTTAGTTGGGTTATTTGTTGTTTTTATTCAAAATAGAAGCAAATATAACTTGACTTTTAAGAAAAGTAGTGATAATATACTGAAACTGAAAAATTTTGTAAGAACAAATTTGTTTTACTATTTATTGGCATCATCTAAATCGTCAGTTTAGGTGCTGTAAGTCCAGATGTAAGACAAACTTACAAAATTTTTGCAAAAATTTTACGAGGAGTAAACATGACGAAAAAAATTATGTCAGCAGCAGCAGCAGCTGTACTAATGACAAGCGGAGCTTTTGCTTTTGATACAAACCCAGCAGGTACATTGATGAATAAAGAAGGTGAAATAGGTGCTTATAATCTTGCGAATGTAGCAGTTTCAGCACTTCAGCGTTCATTTGACAGTGCTACAAACGATAGAATGACAGGGGATGCTTTGATCTTCCCAGCATTTAAGATGAGTAAAGATTGGGAAACAGAAGTTGTCTTTAGAAACAACTACGATGATAGAGCGGTAGTAGCAAAAGTGGTTCTCTATAGAGCAAGCGATACACAAGAAATTCTTGACTTCAATGTCTATCTATCAGCAAATGATCAAGTGAGATTTGTTATTGATAGTGAGCAGAAATTAAAAACTAGTGATGGTTCAGTTGGTGTAGAAGGACCTATTAATAACAATAATGCAACAGCATTTAAGTTTGCTAGTGACATTCCAGGTGGATATGAATTAGATATCAAAAAATATATTCAAGACGAATTAGGAATAACTCTAACTGAAGCAGATATAGAAGATGGGTACATTGCAGTTTATGGTCTATTTGAAACAAATCTTGCTGGATATACAGGAGATGTAAACAATATTAATGGAACTTATCCTGATCTTGTGCCAACAAATGTAAGAGTAACCGACAATAGATTTGACCATAGACACAGAGAGTTATGGCAGCTCTATAGAAAAACAATGGATGATTATAGAACAACTGCATGGAGAGATATGGATAATAGTATGAGCTTTGGTGTTTTTGTAAATGATGACAATCCTTTACCAGCTCCAAACTTACGAGATGACACTGGAAGATTAGGTGTTGGTGATGGTGTTCAACCAGTAGGTCAAAATGCTTTAAGTGGTACTGTAAGAATCTACACTTCTGCAAATGCAGCAGAGCCTAGAGATATGATCTTGCCAGCTACAGCTCTTTCAAACTACTCAGATGACAATACACTCTTCTTATGGGCTCCAAGAGAGTTGGCGACAATTGGGGATAGATGTATTGATGTAGATAATATTAATGGTGCTCCAGATACAGATGCAGATACTTTTGTAGATTACAACAAATCGTGTATTCAGGCTGATACGGTTACATTCTTGGTTGACAATGCTGTTTATACCTTTAAGCATGACAGTAATGATATTGTGGATGCAGACTTAGCAAATACACTTTTGATTACGCAACCAACCAAAAGATTCTTGGCACAACTTACGCTTGATCAAGTTGTAACAGCAAATGGTATATTCTCTAATTCTCGACCAGCACTTGGTGTTCTTGCAGGTGTTCCAGGTAATGCAGCAAATTATTGGACATTTGACAGTGCAACATGCCCTAGAGAACTTCTTGGTGCGAATGATTCAGCTGGTGTATTTGATGGTCCAGAGTATGGAATCAGAGCGGATTTAAGTGCAGTTTTTGATGATGACGAGAATACTATTGCAACAGGAACTGTATCTCTAATCTCTCCATATGGTGCTCGAACAATTAGCACACACTGTGAAGAGCTGGTAGCTTTAAGCAATATTGAGTTGTCTAATGGTGATGCTCTCAAAGAATTTGCACAAGATAAAAATGGATTTATTAAAGTTGACTTTAATAATGAGACAGAAAAAACTAGTATCCCAGCAATCATCACACAGATGAAAGCAACAAGAGTAAACGGTGTAGCTCAAACAAATTGGTTCTATGCTCCATCAAATAGATAAGAAAGGAGATTTGAATGATAAGCAACAAGATTAAATCTTTAGTACTTCTATCAGCAGTAGCAATTTTTGCTATTAGCTGTGGAAGCAGTGGTGGAAGTAGCACGCCTACTGAAACACCAACAGCAACTCCAGAGCCAACAGTAGCTCCTGAGCCAACAGCAACTCCAGAGCCAACAGCAGCTCCAGAGCCAACAGCAGCTCCAGAGCCAACAGCAGCTCCAGAGCCAACAGTAGCTCCAGAGCCAACAGTAGCTCCAGAGCCAACACCTGCTCCAGATGGACCAACTCCAAACGAAGAGCTTTTACCATTCTAGTCGTAAAAGTTTAATCAATCTATCTCTTTTAGAGATGGATTGAAAATTACCTATTTAAGCACAGTATACTCTCATAATTTCTTATTTTTAATCACCCTACTTATTACTATTTTATCAATCCGAAAATAAAATTTCTGAATTTAAAATATTTATTAATATTAATATGCTATAATATTAACAAATACTTTAAGGAGAACAGTATGAAAACATATATCTACTTTATAATATTGTCAATTTTTTTATCCAGTTGTGGTAGCAGTAGTTCTACAAATGAAATGCCAGCAGCACAAACTACAGAAACACCAACAGCCGATGTACTCCCTACAGAGACACCAGCTACATCCATACCCACTGAAGCACCTAGTAGTGTGTGTACACTGAGACAAGCAGAAGACCTTGTGATAGAAGCAGGATACGAGATGGACTTCACACAAGCTACTAACAACAACTTGGTTACAAGCATCGACGAGGAGTGCTCTTTGATTGTAGCATATAAGTTGATTCAAGATATAAATGGTATTCCACTTCAAAGTACACTTCTATCAACAAAGAGTACAGAGCCACCATTAAGAGCAACAGAACCAACACCACGTCCAATTGAGCTAACACCAACACCAAATCCAGTTGAGCCAACACCAACACCAAGTCCAATTGAGCCAACACCAACAGCAAGTCCAATTGAGCCAACACCAACAGCAAGTCCAATTGAGCCAACACCAACAGCAAGTCCAATTGAGCCAACACCAACAGCAAGTCCAATTGAGCCAACACCAACAGTAAGTCCAGTTGACCCAACACCAACACCAAGTCCAGTTGACCCAACAACAACTGAAGAGTTGACAAATATTGCCGAGGGTGAAAAGTACAGTCTACTTAAAACTACAGGGCAAATTACACCTTATATAGATGAGAGTGGCAAAGAATACAAAGATGATGGCTACTATCAAGCTGGTATTGCCCAAAACGATGATCGAAACGAAGATATATATGAAGTCTTAGCGGATAATATGCTCTACGACAAGGTAACAAAGCTGACTTGGTACAACAGTGGACAAGAGGGAAGAATATCTGATGCTATGGAGATATGCACCAACAAAGGTAATCGCGGTGAGTGGCGAGTACCAACCATCAAAGAGCTAATGACACTGATGATGTATCAATATATCTCTCCCACAGCACACCCTAGCGTCTACAATACACTCTTTAAATACACCGATGTATTTGATAAAGAACGTGTTAATCTTGAGCTTAATGTGATTAGCCAAGATTATGTAAGTTATACAGATGATCCAACATTTTCAACTAGTCTATATTTTGCACGCTTTGGTATTGGGGCAATTGGACTGTTTAATATTTACGATAAAGAAGCGATCTTTTGTGTATCGGGTGAAAGTAGCTATACATCACCACGCTATGAATGGGGAGATGAGTATCTCGTAGATACTACTCATAATCTGATTTGGCAAGACCAACCTGAGAACCGATCAAAGACAATGAATTGGTTTGATGCTTTGGAGTATTGTGAAGCCTTGGAGCTTGCGGGGTATAATGATTGGAGAATGCCTAATATCAATGAACTACTCTCTATCTACGAGCCAAGCAATAGCAAGTTAATTAATGGCGACTTTAAGTATACTCACACAGGTTTGGGATTATGGTCTTCGACAACATATACCAATAATACAGACTACGTCTATGCAGGAATGCTCAACTACGGTATAACTAGATACGTTCGACGTATACAAGAGATAAACGTACGGTGTGTACGTAGTAAAAATGACAATAAAGAGATCCAATCTACTACCAAAGCACCCGATGTAAACGGTACAGATGATCCAAGCGTCTTACTACCTACATGGCTCTAAAGAATACCCGAAGAGTCGGGTATTCTAAGATCTCATATACCATTGCTATTTTCTATTCAAAATAATTCGGTATAATATTTTATTGCAATTATTCAAGGCTAAATTATGAAAAAGCTTCCCGTAAGTATTTCAACACTAGAAGCAATAATCGAAGAAGTACTTGTGGGTATTGAGTTTGATACTGATTAGCGAAATATAAGTAAGTTAGAGTGGGAGATAGTGCCATAAGGCATTACTCCCAATATACTGCTATTTCTCTAAATTATTGGTAATATTTGCATCTTTGTGTAACTCTGCAACTCTAGTATTAATCCACTCATTTACAAACAGATCAGGAAGCATCATCTCAAGATTTTCTTTTGTATGCTTAAAGGGTGCAATTTTATCCTCTTGCAATTTCTTTTCGCAATAGAATATATAGTAGGTTTTACCATCAAAGAGAGGCTCTTGACTATACTCACCACTCTCTAATGAAAAGATTGTTCGATTAAATTTACTGTTTGGTCGACCAAAAGCGTAATAGTTTCGGTACTCTTGAAGCTTTACCCCTTTAAACTTTTTGGGGAGTTTAACAAAAAGATCAGTACGTTGCTCTTTTTTGCTTTTTGAGAGCTCTTCAATGATCTTATCAGCAGTCTCTTTAGAATCCACACTTAGCTTATAGGCATTGGTGTAGGTAAGCTTTTTGAATTTATCTTTATTTTCATCATAATAACTTCGAATTGCTTTATCGGTAAGTTTATTGGCTATTGCCTGCTTGGCAAGATGGCGTATTGTGAGTATCCCATGAATCATTCTTTCATCATGTTCGTTAAAGCGTCTCTTCTTTTTTGTGTGTTCTTCTTGAACTTTTTTAAGCTGATCTAAAATATCTTTATCATTATATACTTTTTGCTTTTGTGCATACTGGGAAATAAGCTCCCCAACAATCACACCATTTAAGAGTACTTTTTGATTTGGTAAAGATTGTTCTTTAAAATCTTTGAGAAAATGACTCTGCATAATTTTGATTCCGTTGACCATAGCCAAAAGACGATCACTCTCTTTGGTCTCAACTTTGCTTTGGTTTGTATCTGTGGGTTTGGTAGTGTTAACATCTTTTGCCAAGATGGGCGTAGATAGTAAAAGTGAAAATGCAATGATTGATGATTTGATTTTCAATTGTAACTCCTTGAATTTAAAATAGGAAATAATAGCAAAAGAGATTAAATAATCTAATACTATGAACGATGATATTTTAAAATTAAATCGTGTAATGTCGTGCTTAATAAAAATACTCATTAAATATAGTTTTTAGCGTTGTCTTTTAGATGAAAAGTGATAGTTAGCTTAAGTATAAACATATCTCTCTATCACAACCTTTTTCCTACTCTTATTACAACTAAAATGTTTATATTACTTTTAAGACCTATTAATATGGTAATAATTGATCATAATATGGGTTTTTTGGTTGATCCGTTGGTTCTACTGGATATGGATTGCTTGGTTGATCATAGTAATGCATTGGCACATAATTGACAGATATTGTAATTTGATCGGTAGCTATTAATCCATGGTTATCAGTAACTGCTAATTCAAAAATTAAAGTAGAAGACTTACTAGGTACTATAAATTTTGTTGTAGAATTATATGGATTAGAAAGGTGAACTGTACGACCACTAAGCTGTTTCCATTCATATTGTACAATATATCCATCGGGGTCATAGCTTTCATTCCCAATGAGCAATATTTCCATACTAGAGGTGACATTTTGTTGATAGTTGTCTCCTGCATTAGCTATAGGAGCTAAATTATCTATTTCTAATTCTTCCGCTGATTCAGTTGTTACCTTTTCTAATTCTTCCACTGTTTCAGTTATTTGAGAATTATTTATTGGGTTACTACTACTACTGCCACTACCACTACCACATGCTGCAAATATGAAGATAATAATTATATGTGCAACAAACTTAAAAAAAATTTTCATAAAAGTATCCTTCTTTATTCATAAGTAAAGAACACCTCTAAAAACCATTGACTGAGGACTAACCAAAATAGGCTACAATTTTTTCAAGTAACTATTAATGAATTAGAGAATAAAACCCTTTTACAATTTCATTAACTAGATTGTCGGGTTAGGTAAGGATTTCTAGAGATACCTTAAAGTAATTATACATTAATTCAACAATTAATGTCAAGTATACCACCCCAAAAACAGCAATTCTAAATGAAGGTAAAATTCTCATAAAAAAAAGGAATCGAAGATAACTACCTTAGAGATAATGATTTCAACAATACGAGAAGAGGCAACAAAGTTACCCAATAAAAGAGAAAAGAAGCATGTAACGTATAGTAAGGCAGATATACTACTTTCAGTTCTACTTCCAAAGTGGGTCGTGGTTGAATATATAATTGTACTACTTTAAAGTAGTACAATTGATTAGATTTTGCTTATCTATTTGATGGAGCGTAGAACCAGTTTGTTTTAGCCACACCATTTACTCGAGTAGCCTTCATTTGTGTGATAATTGCAGGCAATCTTGTATCAATATCACCATTATTAAAGTCTAGTTTAATAAATCCATTTTTATCTTTTGCAAACTCTTTAATCTCTGCGTCAGAATTTAATTCAATATTACTGAGAGTTGTTAATTCATCACAGTGTGCTTCAATAGTAGCATCAAGCGTATAGGGAGAGAATACATCTACATCTTTTGCTAAAGAGTAGGTATTTTCATCATCATCAAAAACAGCTCCCAAATTTGCTCTGATACCATACTCTGGTCCGTCATAAACAAGTGTGCCGTGTGCTGAAATGCTTTCTCTTGGACAAGTAGTAGCGTTAAACGTCCAATAGGTATCGGCTAGAGCTAGACCAGCACTATTGTAGAAAAGCTGAGCTAAGAATCTTTTGGTTGGTTGTGTAATTAAAAGCGTATTGGCAATATCTTCATCAACAATATCATTAGCATCGTGCTTAAAGGTATAAACGGCATTATCAACTAGGAATGTAACGGTATCATTACCTATACAAGTTGCATTATAATTTACATAAGTATCAGCATCTATAAGAGGAGCATTAACATCATCTACATCAATACATCTATCTCCAATTGATGCATACTCAGATGTAGCCCATAAAAAGAGTGTATTGACATCCGAGTAGTTTGCCAATGCTGTAGCTGGAAGTGTTAAATCTCTTGATTCAGTTGCACCTGGAGCACTGTATATTCGTACACTACCACTAAGTGCATTTTGACCAACTGGTTGCACACCATCGGTTTGAACAGTAGCTAAAGTACCATCACTTGCACCATCAATATCAGCCAAATTTGGAGCAGGGAGTGCAGCACTTTGTGTATAAACACCATAGGTCATAGTCTTTTGCCAATCTCTCCATAATGGCGTTCGATAAGCATCCATTACCTCTCGATAGAGATTCCAAAGTTCTAAGTGACGCAAGTGAAATCGGTTATCATTGACTTTTACTGTACTTTGGGTTAAGTCAGGTCGGTTGTAATTAAAAACATTTCCTGTGTATCCATTGAGATTTGTTTCAAAGATACCGTATACAACAATGTAACCGTTTTGCAATACTTCGGGAGTAATATCAATTTTTGCTTGTTCATTGAGGTGAGCTCGTATATTATACTCAAAGCCATTTGGGTATGTATCGGTATCACAAGCAAATTTTGTAAGCGTTGGAGTGTCATCGGTTGCAGTAGATGTACCAAAACTTGCTCTTGTAACAACTGAACAATCTTTGGATTTGAATGTCTGTGTATTGTCTAAAACAAATCTTACCTGATCGTTTGCAGAGAGGTAAACATTAAAGTCAAAAATCTCACGTGATGTGTCACCACTGTAGAGAACGACTTTGGCTACTACAGCTCTATCATCGTAGTTGTTTCTAAAGACTACTTCTGTCTCCCAGTTTTCATTCATTTTATAGGCTGGGAAGATCAAAGCATCTCCCGTCATTCTATCATTTGTAGGACTGTCAAATGATCGTTGAAGTGCTACATTTGCGATATTTGCAGCATTGTAAACACCTCTATTGCCTGCCAAATCCAAAATTGTACCTGCAGTATTTGTCTCAAATGCAGATGCACTACTTAGCATAAGTACACCAGCTGTTACTGCTGACATAATCTTTTTTGTCATATTAATTCCTTGTGAAAGTTTTGTAATTGTATCAAATAAAAAATTTTGTAATTATATCAAGTTATATTGAAAAAATAGCTGTTTTGGTATTGATAGACCTACCACCCCTGTGATAGATCTATCAATCGATAACCTTGTGCATTTCGCTTTTTGAGTGCTCTTTCAAAGTTCTCTACCGTTGAAGCAGCTTCGTATCCTTGTGTACCGTATCCTGTAGATTTAGAAAAGAGTACAAACCATCGGTGTAAGCCATTGGTGATAGAGGTGATCTTTTGTCCATCTTTCCATCGATCTTCTATACCGATAATGGTATCTGGCCAATAGGATCGCACATTGAGTGCTTGGTCTTTGTAGAGCTTTTTGCCTTTTGCAAAAATTCCTAGCCATCTACCCTCACCATACTCAACATTTACCAAAGTAAAGCCTTTTCTCCATCGTTCACGAATAGCGTATCGAAACTCCTCTACACCTTCTCGTCGTTCGTAGCCTTGGTCACTGTATCCTGTGGCTTTTTTATTGGCAAAGAATGCGATCCATTTACCAAGCCCATACTCAATCTTGGTAACATAGTTGCCGCTCTTCCACTCTTTTTCAATCACTCTATCCATATCAGCCCATCTAGCTGTCTGATAATAGGTTTGATTGATACCTTTAGTATTTTTAGAAAAAATTCCAAGCCATTGTCCGTTGCCGTATTTAAGATCATCCAATATATAGCCAGAAGTCCATAACCTTTTGATGGTATCTTTAAACTCATAAAAACGAGAGTTGTATTTGATCACTTGATCAACTTTGGATTGCTCTTTGACAAATACCCCAATATATTTGTATCGGTTAGATAGGTCTTTGTACTCCTTATACTCTTTTGCATTTGCAAATGTTGTCGTTAGTGTCATCAGTAATATCACAGAAAATAGTGAAAGTTTGCTTCGCATAGATTAACTCCTTTGAGAATTTTAATTGCTAAATTATCTCTAACTATTGCTTATATTTATATATATCTAATCAATTTTGTTATAAATAATCAATAAATATGATAAAAGTGTATAAAAAAGGTTCAATTAACAGCACTCTCCTAAGAGCTTTTATATATAACTTTTTTAAATATCTCTACATAAGTCGATTAGCGATATAATCATAAAAAATCAATTAAGGATATATAATGGAACAACAAACACTTGCACTCCATGCAGGATATGATAAAGATAGCCAAGGGACAATGGCAGTACCGATCTATCAATCAACGGCTTATGAGTTTAGGGATGCTACACACGCTGCCAATCTCTTTAGCCTCAAAGAGCTAGGCAATATCTATACAAGACTAATGAACCCTACAACCGATGTATTTGAGAAGCGTTTTGCCACAATGGAGGGGGGTGTGGCGGCCATTGCTGCGGCATCGGGAATGGCAGCGATCTTTAATGCCATTGCCAATGTGGCTGAAGCAGGGGATAATATTATCGTAGCAAAGCAGGTTTATGGGGGTACATCGACACTTACCGCTCATACCATCAAGCGGTTTGGAATTGAGAGTCGATATTTTGATATCGAAAACCCAAGTGAGATAGAATCACTAATCGATGAGAAGAGCAAACTCATCATCTTTGAGAGTATCACCAACCCCAATGTGACACTCTGTGATTTTGATGCTATTACTGCTATTGCTAAAAAACATAAAATCATGACCTGTGTGGATAATACCGTTGCTACTCCTATTAACTGTAAGCCTATTGAACTAGGGTGTGATCTCGTGGTACACAGTACGAGTAAATACACCACGGGTCAAGGGTTGGCTCTTGGGGGGATTATCGTAGAGCGAGAGAATTTGGTTGAACTCATCAAAGATAACCCACGATACTATCACTTTAATGAGCCCGATGCAAGTTACCATGGGCTTATCTACAGTGATCTGCCACTGCCTCCATTTGTACTGCGTGTTCGATTGGCACTGCTTCGTGATTTGGGTGCGACTCCTGCTCCTTTTAACTCATGGTTGCATATCCAAGGCTTAGAGACGCTTGCCATTAGAATGAAACAGCACTCTCAAAGTGCCCTTGCTATTGCTCAGTTTTTAGAGGCTCATCCCAAAGTAGAAAGTGTCAACTACGCAGGACTCAAGAGTAGTCGATTTTATGAGATTGGTCAAAAGTACTTTAAAGGTCACAGTGGACTACTATCTTTTGAACTCAAAGATAGAGAAGGAGCCAAAGAGGTAGCTAGTAGCGTGAAACTCTTTACATTGGTAGCCAATATTGGGGATAGTAAATCGATCATCACCCACCCAGCCTCTACGACCCACCAACAACTCTCAGCCAAAGAGCTTGAAGAGTCAGGTATCCATGAGGGATTAATACGACTTAGTATTGGATTAGAGGATACTCAAGATCTTATTGATGATCTGACTCAGGCACTAGGTTAGAAGCAGTATCAATTAAATGTAGGGAAACTTCCCTACTTAATTATCTTCCAAGCAGACACCGTACAATATATAATAAAACGCCTCTTGTAACATATTCTCATCAATGCTGTCTCTAGGGTAACTAAAGTTATCTTTTGCTTCACAAGTGGGTGCAATACCATCAAAAAAAGATCCCTCGTTGTTGACATTAACAATCAAAAAGTTAATCAGCCAATAGATATACTCTCCACCCATGCGTCCTGTCATCCCCACAGGTTTACCGTGTGTAGTAGAGCCAATTGTATAAACATCCATATAGGGCTTTAGAGAGTTAATGAGCACTTCACTTGCAGAGGCACTATCATTTGTGGTGAGAACAAAGAGTCTTGAGAGAGAGGAGAGGCTATTGCTATCCTCTTCAAAACGGTAGTGGTTGTCTTGATAGGAGAGTTGATCGTTGTATCTAAGAGTAAATTGTATTTTGTTTTGATTGTTAAATCCTGCAATCTTGTCCATCAAAATGCTTGCCATGGTCAAAGAGCCTCCACCATTATAACGCAAGTCAATAATGAGCTCATCAATCTTATGAAGCGTAAAGTAATTAAAGGCATTTTCAAGTTCCATGAGACTACTAGAGCTAAACTGGTCGTATCGAAGCCATCCAACCTTTTTTCCTGTGTTTAACATAAAAATATCGTATTGTACAACACTGTAGTTGTAGATAGCGGGTGAGATTTTGAGGATGATACTCTCTTGATTGCGTAAAACTCTAAAGGTTGACTCTACATTTAAGTTCTCTTTGGCTTCATTGAGTACTTCATAGGAGATATTTTGATCATTGATATGGGTAATAATATCCCCCCGTTGCAATCCTGCACTTTGAGCAGGAGAGCCCAAGACTATATTAAGGATCTGAAAAGTTTGTGCATTGTATTGAAAGCCAAAATTTCCATTTGAGGTTTGGGTAGTAAAGGCTTCATACTCTTTATAGGTCTCAGCATAGCTCCAACTATCAAGAGGCTTATAACGTAGGGCATCAATCATACTATAAGGTTCTTCAAAGGCATTGAGATCAATATGGGTATCAATCTGATCATACCAAAGGTATTCAGTTTCAAAGAGTGAGAGTAAAAACTTTTTCTCACTCAGTGAAAACCCCCAAGAGCTTACAGTTGTTACAGAGCTTGAGTTTTCTTCATCATAAGCAGGAAAGCTAGTAGTAACTTTATTTTGCGTACTACTACTACCTCCACCACCTCCACAACTGATTAAAAAAAGTGCTAAAAATAGAATAAAGTTTTTGATCATATTAAGCTCGAATATTTAAAAAGTTTCGAGTTGAGATATTATCATAAGGAAGATTGAGTTTAGCAAAGGTGTTATAGCTCTCCAATGCTCTTTTAAAATCACCATTTTTTTGACTCTCCTCATGCAGTACTTGGGCAAGTACCTCTTTGGCTTTGTCCATCATATCTTTTGGGAACTCTTTGATCTCTACACTGCTTGGTAGTTCTTGAAGTGCTAGAGCATTTTTGTATCTAAACTCTTGAAGCATATTGCTTGTCATCTCATCAGCAGCACACTCAATGATAGCTTGATGCTCAGAGCTTAGCTTTTGCCATCGTTGTAGATTCATGGTGATTTCTAAAATCGAACCAGGTTCATGCCACCCTTTGTAGTAATAGGGAGCCACTTTGGCAAATCCCATCATACTATCAAGAGCTGGCCCCACCCACTCGGTTGCATCAATCGTCCCACGCTCCAAGGCTGTGTAGATCTCTCCAGCAGGCAATAAAACAGGATTGACCCCAAGGCGTTGCATCACCTCGCCTCCAAGACCAGGGATGCGCATCTTAAGTCCTTTGAGATCCTCAAGGCTATTGATCTGCTTTTTAAACCATCCCCCCATCTGTGGCCCTGTCGTTCCACCAATGAGTGGATAGAGATTAAACTTGGCATACATTTCACGCCACAAATCAAGCCCACCTCCAAACTTCATCCATGTAATCATCTCTTCACTCGTAAGCCCCAAAGGCATCCCACCAAAGATAGAAAAAGCAGAGTTTTTGCCTTTCCAGTAATAAACCCCAGAGTGAAAGGCATCGATTTGAGCATTACTTGTGGTATCAAAGACAGCTAGGGCAGGCACTAAAATATTTTTGGGATAGACTTTGATCTCAAGTGAGCCACCGCTAAGCTCACCACAGCGAGCGGCAAAGGCATCCACCCCAGTACCCATGATTGGAAAGTGTGCAGGCCATGAGGTGGAGAGCTTTAGGGTAGTCTTTTTACCACGATTGATATTAACGTGTTTCTCATCCTCAGGTCGCCTGCATGAACCTAAAGCAGTAGCCCCTACTGCACCTATAATGGCACTGTTTTTAATAAATTCTCTTCGTTTCATTATACTTGATCTCTTTTTTTTAAAATTGCTCTATTATACTATAATGCAGATAAAAAACGTTAAGGCTATGCAGTGTATCATTTAAGCATAAAAAAGTTAGAATATTTATAAAATATTATCTATAGGACTTTATTATGAAATTTATATTAACTAAAGCTATATTGATTGCTTTTGTTTTTATGCTTCTTGCTGGGTGTGGAGGTGGTAGTACAACGCCGACTACTAATCTACCTAGTACATACGAAGAGGCTTTTATCACTAAATGGAATACCGATGTTGAAGGTTCTACACCGTCTAAACAGATCAAAATTACAACCCATCCCAACTATCGCTATAACTATACTATCGATTGGGGAGATGGAAAACTCGATACCCATGTAGAGGGCAATATTACACATACCTATGAAGATGGTGGAGTTTATACGGTAGCCATTACAGGTCTTTTCCCTGCTATCTATTTTAATGATAGTGGTTACTATCAAAGTGCAAATACAAATAATTACGACAATGAAAAACTAATTTCGATTGAACAGTGGGGAACGCAACCATGGCAATCGATGCATCAGGCATTTTATGGTTGTCACGCTCTGCAAGGAAACTTTAGTGATACGCCTGATCTCTCGCATGTGACAAATATGAGTGGAATGTTTTATTTTACATTTTCTTTTAATCAAGATATTGGGCATTGGGATGTATCCAATGTGACAGACATGAGTAGGATGTTTATTGTAAGTCGCTTTAATCAAGATATTAGCAGCTGGGATGTATCCAATGTAACGGATATGCATTCCATGTTTGAATACGCAAAGGCTTTTGATCAAGATATCGGCAATTGGGATGTATCCAATGTCACAAACATGGGTGGAATGTTTAATTCAAGTCGCTTTAATCAAGATATTAGTAGCTGGAATGTATCGAATGTAACGGATATGAGTGGAATGTTTGGTGGTACATTTGTTTTTAATCAAGATATTAGTAGCTGGGATGTATCAAAGGTAACAAATATGAGTCAGATGTTCAATGGAAGCAGCTTTAATCGAGATATTAGCAGTTGGGATGTATCGAATGTAACGAATATGAGTGAGATGTTTCACTCTGCCTCTGCTTTTAATCAAGACCTTAGCAGCTGGGATGTATCCAATGTAACCCAACATACTAATTTTATGATAGGTGCAAGTGCAGAGAGTATCGAACCCAATTGGATAGCACCATAATGAATTGCCTTCATTTGCATGCTATGCATGGGAGTGGCAAAGGCTTCATCATTAAGGTTTGACTATAAAATAACTCAATCCAAAAAGTATTCCTGTAACTGTTAAATATTGTAAAGAGACACTAAAGAAATTGACCACCTGACACCCTGTACACGATAGCCGTTTGGTCATCTCATACTTACCGTAGATAAAATAGATGATAATAAAGAGCACCGATAACCCCGCAGCAACTTGATCAAAGGTGTAGATATTTGCCATGGTCTCAGGTGCAAAGTTAAAGAGAGGTGTAAAGAGCGATAGAAACATAAAAAAGAGCAACTTAGCACTCATGCTTGTAAAGTACTCTCGGTTGGATAAATCTTCATACGATTCAAAGCTTCCTCCTACCCCTTTGCCTGCTAGCTCTTTTTCGATATCTTCACGCCCTTTTTGTTTGAATTTGGCTGCAAAAGAGCTACCAAAGGTATAATCAAGCTTTCTTTGTACCAATACCCCAAACTCCCCTTCAAAATCCATCGAGCAATCTTTGCCATCTCGGTCTTGGTAGACTAAAGTAAAGCTTTTGTAACGAGTAATATCACGCTTGATATTGGGCAGATAGAGTGTGGTTTCGGTTGTGGTTATGGCATCCTTTCCCTTAATAAGTCGTGGGTTAATAAGCTCCAAAATTTCGCCATCAGGTTTGCGAATCACCATGATGCGTGCAGGCACGGCAACCTGAATAGCAGCCAAGCCATCAACCTTGTGCTCATTCATCGTATCTTTCATATCTTGCAGCAGCTCATGAAGCTCCTCATCAAAAAACCGAACATCACTTGAGATAACCGTAATACGCTGATCAGGATAGACAACCAAATCTTTAACCATAAAAAACTCCAAAAAATTATTATAATAAAGCATTATATCTTAGAGAATTTATGATTTTCTTAATACCCCTATTGATTTTTGCAAAAATTTTTGCTATACTTGCGTCCTCTTAATCGTGTTCGGGTAGCTCAGGGGTAGAGCACTTCGTTGACATCGAAGTGGTCGGAGGTTCAAATCCTCTCTCGAACACCATATCAAAACAATCCAAATAGATTTAAAACACTTTAATAACATATCATAAAATAACTCCTCATGCTTATTATTCTCATAGGGTGCGTCCCGACGCACCGATAAAGCCAACTCTAAACTATCTCTCTACAATAAAGCAAATTTTGATATTATCCTAATAGTAACCCACTAGGAGACAATATGCCACAACTCTACCCAACCATCGAAGAGTATATTACTACCACACGCCAAAAGGCTACGCTCTTTATGGTATTTAATACCGCTTATAATGAGGTCATAGCTATGGGTAAAAGCCTACAAAACAAAACCCCTCACCGATAAAAAAAGCATCGATTATCAAGCACGAGAGGCGTTTATAGCCCATATGCAACAACACTACCCTAATGTAGCTCTTATAGAGGTCTTTGATAATATGCCTCTATCATTGCTGTCCCTATCTAGGCTCTATAGCCATCGATACCGATATAGATAGCGAGGTAGCCACGCATCTAATCCAACGCTACGAAGATAGCCAAGGTAAACCACGCTCAACCCATGCCGTACTCTAT
>Ga0193954_1000031_pt1 | contig 72786 bp, 69 predicted proteins | sample BB_5_MG_FD_140340 | JGI IMG/M metagenome (GOLD analysis project Ga0193954, IMG submission 140340) | Microbial mat bacterial communities from the Broadkill River, Lewes, Delaware, United States - BB_5_MG | ecosystem: Environmental > Aquatic > Freshwater > River > Microbial mats | place: USA...
GAGGATGAAACTACAGAAGGTTTTAGCCCTCTTTAGTTCTTTAACAATTCACTGTTAGGTTTTTATTGTCTTTTTTCAATTTTCCTTTTATTTTAAGCTATCTTTTATAGGATGGCTTACCATTGATGAAAATCTTCATATCCATGATGCTATTGAGAAGATGCGTATACACCATATTCGCCATTTGATGACACATGATCATAATGGAGATTACTATATTATTGGATTAAGAGAGATACTTAATAATCTACGCGGTAACTACTCTACCTTTTTGGAAAATAAACTCAAAGATACACGACACACCTTTGATTCTATGCAAGAACTCGTCATTGAGATACTCGATTTTGGTGAAGAGCAGATTGTATCGTGGATGAACAAAGAGGCAAAAAGCAAACTAAGACTTACAATCGATTCACCTGTTAGCAATCTTTTGGATAATGCTTTGTGGCAAGAGATATACAGCAAGCTTCAAGAGGTAGGACAGGAGAGTCGTAAAATTCATCTTCAGCACCTTGTCTTTAATGCTACCTTCTCCATCAATACTATTTTGGGTACAACCATCATCAAGATCCTATTGAGTGATATTACACAGATAGAGACCCTTAATAGACAATTGATACACAATGTAGAACAAAACTATCAGATGACACTTCAATCTCTTGTAGAACTTGTAGAGAGTCGTGATACCTATACAGGCGGACACTCTCAAAGAGTCGCTACCTACTCCAAACTTATTGCCCAAGAGATGGGTTTATCGGATAAAGAGTGCAAACTGGTCTACCAAGCAGGTATTTTGCACGATATTGGTAAAATTGTCACCCCCGATACGGTCTTGCTCAACCCTGGTAAACTCTCTCCTTTGGAGTACAAGCTTATTCAAGAGCATGTCAAAGTGGGCTACTCCATGCTCTCAAAGATCCCCATGTATCTTGATATCGCCAATATCATTAGATATCACCATGAACGCTACGATGGCAAAGGTTATCCCTATGGTATCAAAGGAGAAGAGATACCTCTGCTCTCATCTATTTTGGCACTTGCAGATAGTTTTGATGCCATGACCACCAACCGTATCTACAAAGCCCGTAAATCTAAAGAGGATGCAATAGAAGATATCTGTGCCAATGGTGCCAAGCAGTTTAATCCCCAAATCGTCAAGGTCGCCAAAGAAGTACTGAAAAAGATTGAAATTGATTACTCAACCTCTCAGTTACCCACCAATGAGATAGAAGAGCAACGATTTGCCTACTTTTATCGTGATCGCCTCTCCAATGCCTATAATGAAGAGTATCTAAGCTATATTCTCAGTACCAATCAATTTGAGCACAACTATCGCTATATCTATCTGATTAATATTCATAATTTTAATAATTTTAACAAACAACAATCTTGGCAAATGGGTAACAAACTTTTGGCTACCATATCCAACTACCTAGTCAAACACTATCCCAAAGCACTCGTGGTGCGTATCCACGGCGATGATTTTGCGATTCTATCAAAAGAGAGACTAAAGATAGATATGAGTACATTTATCCATCAGGAATTTTTTATAGATAGCCAATTGAGTGCAAGTAAAGTCACCATTGATATGCATAAAACACCCATCAATAGTTTAGATGAGTTTGAGATCTACACCCATTCACTAGAGATAAAAAATGATACGTAGTGTTTTATTTGGCTTTCTAGCTACTATAATGCTTCATGCCCATATCAATGAAGCCGTCCTCTATGACTTTGAGGCAAGATGCATGGTGTGTCACGATACCTACAAACAAAACGACAAAGCCCCACCATTAGTAGCAATCAACCAAGTCTATCTCAAACTCCATGACCAAAATCATACCGTTGCAAGAGCCAAGATCAAAGCTTTTTTAAACGAGCCTACTCATCAAAAAGCGTTGATGAAACCTGCAATTAAACTTTATGGTTTGATGCCAAAGATCGCTTTGGATGAGAACCAAACGAGTGATTTTGCCGAAGTATTGATAGAAACTGAGTTTGAGATTCCCAAGTGGTTTGATAAACACTATAAGCTTCATAAACTCAAAAAACCGCATGATGAGAATATATCAAAGTAACCTGCTAGCTGCCTGCCCCAAAAGTTGATAGGCTCTTTAAGAAGCCAACAGTTAATTTATGGTAAACTATTTGTTAATGCTTTTATAATTTTTATTAATAAAATTAGGGTAGACTACTATAAAATATTACCTTTTTAAGGAATAAAATGAATCAAAGAACCATTAAACAAGCTGTTGAGGTGGTTGGAATTGGGCTTCATAAGGGTGAGCCTATCCGTGTACGACTAGAGCCCCTTGACATTGATGGTGGTATTGTATTTTATCGAGATGATTTAGCCACAACCATTCCTCTCTCTCCTGATAGTGTTATTGATACACAGATGGCGACAGTCATTGGAAATAGAGAAAAACAAGCCTCTATATCCACCATAGAGCATTTTTTATCAGCAATCTATGCTTATGGAATCGATAACTTGCGTGTTGTCATAGATGGTAATGAGATGCCTGTGATGGATGGCTCGGCTATTAGTTTTTGTCTGCTCCTTGATGAGGCAGGTATTGAGATACAAGATGCCCCAAAAAAGATTATTGAGATTAAAAAAGAGGTCAAGGTTGAACAAGGTAATAAGTATGCCATGCTCAAACCAAGCTCCAAAGCTGCTTTTGATTTTGATATTGACTTTGCTCACCCTGTGATTGGTCAGCAATCCTTTAGCTTTGAGTTTAGCACACAAAATTTTGTCGATGAGATTGCACGGGCTAGAACCTTTGGATTTATCAAAGATATACAGTATCTACAAAGCAACAACCTAGCCCTTGGAGCAAGCCTCAACAACGCCATAGGACTCGATGACCACCGTGTGCTTAACCCCGATGGTTTACGTTTTGAAGATGAGTTTGTACGCCATAAGATCCTCGATGCATTAGGTGATATGATGGTGATGGGGCATACCATTATGGGAAGCTACAGCTCTTTTGCAGGAAGTCACCAGCTCAATCACCTACTCACCAAAGAGCTGCTCAAAAATCCTGCCAACTACGAGATAGTTGCAATTGATAAACTTAAAAGTAGAGTCCTTGCAAAAAGTTTCGCATAATTATCGTTTGGTGATTATCTCAATCGCCTCACCCTTACAGCTTGGTGTCTACAAAGATGACAGACTTATCGATACCGTTACAAGTGAGCAAAAGACCTCTGAGATTTTGGTATCGCTCATTCTTGATATTTTAAACCAATACCCAATTGGTCAAATTCTCTATACCCGAGGACCTGGAAGCTATATGGCAATAAAGCTTACTTATATTATGCTCAAAACTATCGAGATTACCAAAAATATAGAGTTTATGGGTGTTGATGCCTTTAGTTTTAATAACAATCAACCCATCAAAGCACTTGGAAGCCTCTACTTTATCAAAGAGAATGGCAATATTATTACAAAAAAGTTTGATGATAAAATTGAACAGATCTTCACACTACCAAAGAGTATCCAAAACCTTGAAGTAAGTGATCATAAACCACTCTATATCATTCCTGCCGTTTAAAATCATTTCACCCATCACAAGGGTGAAACAAGTAAAACTACTCTATAAGATCTAATGATGTAAGCTCATAAATACCTTGCAGATCTTGATAAACCACTGCTTGATAGATGGTACCATCATCGAGTTGAATCGTTAATTTATAGTTACTGCCTGCTACGACTTGCACTTGTGCATCCAAAATAGTATCTATCACTCCATCTTCTAGTTCACTCTCAATAAACTCAGCCACAAGAAGTGCACTTTGTGCATCTGTACTAATATCACTCCAGCCACCTACAATTTGCTCCTCTCCTCCATCTCTACTTGAACCACCACACCCTATAAGAGCCAATCCTATAAGCAAAAAAAGCCACACCGTAAAATTTTTAAACACTCTCATTAACTTACCTCCTACTGATTTATACTCAGTACAACACAAAAACTATGCAATACTCTTATTTATTATATCAAATACTTACTAAGAGTATTTAATATATAAATATAATAAAGATATAATAATATTCAAACTTTTTTACATTATGGTAAAATTAGATTTAATAAGCTTTGATTGAGATCAAAAAGGAGAAAAGATGCCAACAAAAAGCAATGATAAAAAAGAGTTTAGTTCTGAGCTACACTCGCTCTATATTCAAGATATTAACGAAAAAAAGGTACTTGTCGATAAGGAGAAGGGACACTTCAGAATTGAACCACCCTACTCAAAGTATCGATTCTATGTTGGGGAGTTTTTTGAGCTTAAAAAGGGGTTGCATGATGTCTTTAATCAACTGCACAATGCTTCTCCTAATGACAGGTTAGAACTTGTCATCAACTCATACGGAGGGATGATTACTGAAGGTCAGCAGTTTTATAATATTATTCAAAAGAAGTTTTATAATCGCACCACTGCCTATTTGGATAATATTGGCTACAGTATGGGGGCATTGCTCTTTTGTATGGCAAAACGGCGGGTGGTTTATGAGTATTCAGACTTTATGTTTCACAACTATTGGGGTGGCGTACACGGCAAAGGCGGAGAGATCAAAGCAAGAGTCAAACACTCCTCCAAAGTATTGGAGAAGTTTTTTCATGATGTGATTGTCAAAAAGGGATTTTTGAGTGAAGCGGAGTTTAAACAGATGCTTATTGGGCAAGACTACTGGATGGATACCAAAGAGCTGTGTAAACGGGGTATCGCAACGCATGTCGTTATCAACCAAAAGGAGATCAGTGCCAAAAAGTATCTAAAGATGCTCAAAAAGAAAAAAAAGTAGTATAGGTTGAATGATGCGAGTAGGATATATTTATGATGAGATCTACACCCAACACGATACAGGTGCATTTCATCCCGAATCCAAACAGAGGCTACTAGCCATCCAAAGTGAAATTGCAAAGATTGAAGATCAACTCATTGTATTAGAACCCATTGAGGCGAGCCAAAAGATTATTAACTTGGTACACCCCTACCCTCATATTGAGAGCATTCAAGAAGCAAGTGCTCATGCAACCCAAATTGATGCCGATACCATCACTTCAACAGACTCCTACAAAGCTGCCTGCAAGGCTGTGGGAGCTGGAGTAGTCGCCATTGATGCCTTTAAAAAAGGAGAGGTTGATCGAGCCTTTGGAGCCGTGCGACCCCCTGGGCATCACGCTACGGCTCATCAAGCCATGGGCTTTTGCCTTTTTAACTCCATTGCCATTGCTGCACGATACGCTCAGACCCAAGGGTATCACAAGGTCTTTATCGTTGATTTTGATGTGCATCACGGTAACGGCACGCAAGATATATTTTATGATGATGATAGCGTCTTTTACTTTAGCTCACACCAATCACCTGCCTACCCTGGTACGGGGTATGAAGATGATATGGGTATAGATAAAGGCAAGGGGTATACTGCTAACCATATGCTTATGCCCGAAAGTGGAGATGAGGAGATAATGGAGATCTACCACAATGAACTCCCCAAAGCTGTACAAGCCTTTGACCCTGATATTATCTTGGTCTCAGCTGGGTATGACTTGCACGAGAGCGACCCCCTAGCTTCGCTGAATATCACGACAGAGGGCATTGCCCAAATCGTCGAAGCGATCCTTAAAACCAAAACCAATATCCCCTATCTCTTTATGCTTGAAGGTGGATACAATGTAGAAGCTTTGGGGCAAAATGTGCGTGTTACTCTTGAAAAGATGTTGGAGATAGAGTAGCAATCTACAACCCTACAATATAAATTTTGATATAATTGTTAAAATCGTAGGTGGATAAAATCCACCGTTTAAAGGATAGTAGGACAATGGTCACAGATTGTGAGTTTATTTTGACGGTGGATTGCATCCACCCTACAGCAAAACATTTATCCAAAGGCATCTAATGGAACTTGTTTATCTTTGGGTAGAAAACTACAACAATATTCAAAAGCAGGGGTTTAAGTGTAAATTTCATGATAAATATAACAACGATGGGAATCTAAAAAATAATTGCCAATCTCCAACGCCAATTACGAAAGCTCAAAAATGATAGTGATGCGTAGGGTGGATGCAATCCACCGTCTAAGGGCAATTAAAACAACGATCACAATTCACAACTTTATCTTGACGGTGGATTGTATCCACCCTACGGCAAAGGCGACATGATGCCTAGATATAGACGACTATTTTTAGAGGGATACAGCTACTTTTTGACGGTTGTTACTCATGAACGTAATCCTATCTTGATAGAGAATATTGAGCTCCTGCGAGAGAGTTTTAGACACTCTAAGCAAAAATATGAGTATGAGATTGATGCTATTGTGATACTACCTGAGCATTTTCATACCATTATAACACCCACAAATCCCAAAGATTATCCGTTGATTATACGAGCTATCAAGCAGCATTTCTCCAAGCATTGTGAAGAAAAACATTACAAACATCTGATGCAATCACAGAGTCGCAACACCAAAGGCTACAAACCCATTTGGCAAAAACGATTCTATGAGCATACTATCAGAGATGAGAAAGATTATAAGTTAAGATTGGACTATATACACTATAATCCCATTAAACATAAGCTTGTTGATAGGGTCAAAGATTGGAACTACTCCTCTTTTACTCAGTTTGTAAAAAGTGGTGTGTATGATAAAAACTGGGGAGATTTTGATGCAACTATTGATTTTGAATAAGCTAGAAGGTGTGCAAAAATGACCTACCTATCCATTACCCAAAGCCCTGAGCAGATCCATATCGCTTCGATTAACCACTGGAACATCTATCACCTCAAAGGCATTAAAAAAGAGTTGCAAGAGTTGGTCAAAACTTTGCCCTCTTTGCCTATTGTGTGGGATGTGGGATCAGTAGAGAGTTTTGATAGTGCGGGGGTGATACTCTTTCGTAAGTACTTTTTGAGCCTCGAAGAGAGCCACGATATAGAGATAATCAACTACAGCGACAAACAAAAACGAATGTATGACTTGCTTGAGAAGCACAGTGAAGAATCAACCATTGTCATTAAAAAGCCCAATATCTTCTATCGTGTGGGCAAAGAGTCTATGGAGTATGTCAAAGATGGACGAGAGTTTTTGGAGTTTTTGGGGCATACGAGCATGGCGTTTATCTCCTCGCTTCGACACCCCAAACATATGCGTCTCAAAGAGATGAGCTACTATATCCATATCTCAGGAATCAATGCACTGCCTATTATCGCTCTGACTGCCTTTTTGGTGGGGCTTGTTATTGCCTATCAAAGTGCGGTACAACTTGCCAAATTTGGGGCGGATATCTTTATCGCCGATATGATAGGAATCTCCATTACCCGTGAGCTTGCCCCGATGATCACAGCCATTGTCATTGCAGGGCGGAGTGGCTCATCCTATACCGCTCAAATTGGGGCGATGAAGATCACCGAAGAGATCTCTGCCATGAAGACGATGGGGTTTGACCCTTACTACTTTTTGGTACTGCCACGTATCTTTGCTCTAATGATTGCCATGCCCCTGCTGATATTCTTTGCCGATATTATAGGGATATTTGGAGGGATGGTAGTGGCTAATATTGAGCTAGGGATCTCTTATGAGCAGTTTATCAACCGCTTGCAAGCAGCCCTCTCACCCACGCACTATTTGATAGGTATCCTCAAAGCTCCCTTCTTTGCACTTATTATTGCCATTATCAGTACCTACAGAGGCTTTCAGGTCTCTTCCAACACCGAGAGCATTGGATACTACACCACCAAGAGTGTGGTTAATTCTATCTTTTTTGTGATTATGTGTGATGCACTCTTTTCAATCTTCTTTACAGGGATAGGCATATGAGTGTCATACGTATGCGAAACATCATCACCAGCTTTGGGGATAAGGTGATCCATGATGGTATCGATTTGGATATTGGAGCAGGGGAAATCTATGGGGTATTGGGAGAGAGTGGATCGGGTAAAACCTTGCTGATAAAAGAGATGATTATGCTACTCGAACCAACAAGCGGAGAGGTCAATGTACTAGGGTATGACCTTAATAACATCGCCTATGAAGATGCCCAAGAGCTTCGTCAAAAGTGGGGGATACTCTTTCAGTTTGGGGCACTCTACTCTTCGCTCAATGTTGCCGAAAATATCTCTATTGCTATCAAAGAGTATACCAATACGCCCAAAAAGTTGGTTGATGAGATTGTAGCAACCAAGCTCAATATGGTAGGTCTCTCACCTGAAGTAGCCTCACTCTATCCTGCACAGCTAAGCGGTGGGATGATCAAGAGGGTGGCATTGGCAAGAGCTTTGGCGATGGATCCAAAGCTGCTCTTTTTGGATGAGCCTACAAGCGGGCTTGATCCCATTGGGGCAAGGGATTTTGATAAGCTTATTGTTGAACTGCGTGATCTACTTGATATTACCATTGTGATTATCACCCATGATTTGGACTCTATCTTTTCGATTATTGATCGTTTTTCAATATTGGCAGACAAAAAGATAGTCGCCCAAGGAACACTTGAAGAGGTACTTGCCACCAAACACCCCTTTATTGAACGATTTTTCAAAAATGATTATGTATTGAGTCGCTATATCAAAAAATCTTATTAAAACTTTTGCTATAATTTAATTAAATTTATAAAATATAGAAGCTATTAGGAGAGAAGATGGATACAGATGTAATATTGATGACAGGTGGAGGCACAGGGGGACACCTTGCTATTATCAAAGCGGTCAAAGAGAAACTGCCCTACAATCGGTTGGTCTATGTAGGTTCAACATCGGGACAAGATAAGAAGTGGTTTGAAAATGATGGTGATTTTTATAAGCGATACTTTTTAGAGACACGAGGAGTGGTCAATCAAAACATCTTTGGTAAAATTGGCTCTATCTATCTACTGCTAAAAGCGATCAAACAATCAATTGATATCATCAAAGAGCTTGAACCAAAGGTAATCTTCTCTGTTGGTGGGTTCTCTGCTGCTCCCATGGCGTACGCCGCACGTTATATGAAGATTCCGTTGGTAATTCACGAGCAAAATGCACACATTGGACGGCTAAATCAAAATCTTCGTCCGCATGCTAAATATTTTATCTCATCGTATCTTGAAGATTCACCTGTGAGTGCCTATCCGATCAAAGGTGAGTTTTTTACCAAACAACGTGTACGCCAGAGTGTGAAGTGTATCTTTTTTATTGGTGGTTCTCAAGGAGCGGTTGCAATCAACAAACTAGCTCTATCTCTTGCCAAAGAGTTGCATGAAAAGGGCATCAAAATTATTCATCAAACAGGTGAAGCCAATTTGGAAGATGTCAAAAAAGAGTATGAAGCACTGGGAATTGAAGCCAAAGTATTTGGATACAGTGATAAGGTCTCATCGTATATGAATGAAGCTGACCTTGCCATTGCACGAGCAGGAGCCTCAACATTGTGGGAGCTTAGTGCCAATGGACTGCCCACTATCTTTATTCCCTACCCTTACGCAGCCCAAGATCACCAGTACCACAACGCTAAATTTTTATTGGATCAAGAGTTGGCGTGGCTTATGCGAGAAGAGGAGATTGATAAAGATAAGATACGATCTATCTTAAATGCAGACCTCTCAAGCAAAAGCAGTAAACTGATGAGTATTGTTGAGACCAATGGAGATATCAAAATTGCGACTCTCCTTAAAGAGTTTTTGGATTAGCCATAAGAGATTGAAGAGATTAATCAGCCACGAGTTTCTCTTCAATCTCTTCAATGATTTTGTGTAACTCACTGTAGAGTTTGCTCAAAAAAGGGAGCTTACGCTGTGACTCATAGTTGAGTACTGCTTGATGCAGTTTAAGTGCCCCAATATTTCTTGCATTCTCTTTAAGAGCATCTAATGTACGGTTAAGCTCTTCTTCATCCAATATCTCAAAGTAGATTCCATAATACTCAGCTCTAAAGTTATGCAAGATCTCTGTATAGAGGCTTTTATTGTTATTGGCATACGAAAGCCCCAATGCTGTATCAACTGTATTAAACTCTGGAAATATTCTCCCTTTTTGTTTACTATTTATCTTATGCGATACAATACTTTTGGGCGTAATGTACTTTAGCAGTGCTTTGTAGAGCTTACTGACTTTAATAGGCTTGGTAAGATACTCATTAAAGAGTTCGTTGGATTCATCTAAACTCTCTTCATCATCAATCAACCCAATAATGGTGATGGTTGCTCCAGAGCGTCGCAACTCTTTGGCTACCTCGATACCACTTAGAACGGGCATTTTTAAATCCATTAAAATCAACTCATAGTGCGTTGGATGATCTTGATACATATGAATAGCTTCCATACTATTTTGAGCTGTATCAATGACGATACCACTGTGCTCAAGTGCAGTAGTAATCCTCTCTTGGTCACTTAGATGATTTTGAATGAGTAGAATATTGCTTCCTTGGAGCGTATGGAGTGAATTTTTTAGATCCTCTAACAACTCCTTTTTTTGAGTATCGCTTGCTACTATTTGCCCCTCTTCAAGTCTGATTTCAAAAATAAAATTACTCCCATTCTCAGAGTCACACTCACACCAAATTTTACCCTCCATCATCTCCACAAGATGCTTGGAAAGCGTTAATCCTAAACTCATTGCACTCTCAATTTTATCAAAGGGTTTAAAGAGATCTTCTTGCTCCTTTTGGCTCAATCCCATACCGCAATCACGCACTTCAAAACGTACTCTATCACTATCAATTTGATCAATAAATAACTCAATCGTACCATACTGTGAGAAGTTTATAGCATTTGATATCAGGTTGGTAATAACCTCTGAAAGCCTTCTAGCATCCCCCATATAATATCTATGTACCGCTTGACCATAAGAGATATCAATCTTAAGCCCCTTTTCCTGAGCCTGAAGATCCAAGATATGCATCATATCATCAATCATTTTAATAAGATCAAAGTTGTGCTTAATAAGATGAAGCTCATCTACTTCGAGTTTACTAAGATCTAAAATCTGATCCAATAGAGTCAAAAGTGAATGTGCACTCATCTCAATATCTTCAAGATATTTTCTTTTTTTGGGTTCGAGTTCAGACCCCAATGCCATATGGGCAATATTTACAACTTCGCCAATAGGGCTACGAATATCTTCACTCATATTGGCAAAAAATTGAGACTTGGTTCTCAATGCCTCTTTTTGAGCCTTCTCTATCAATTGCGTATTGGCTAGGATAAGCTCCTCTTCTCTTTGGTGGAGTATGATTTTTTGTTGTTTGAGTTGCTGCTCTAATCGCACCTCTTTACTCACATCTTTATCTACCCCTCTATAGCCCAAAAGTTCACCATCTTCATCAAAAAAAGGAGATGCATTGCTCATAAAATAGATGCTTTTACCCTCTTTATTGACCTTGACATTTAAAAGATCTTTGATCTTCTCTTTGTGACAAAAAGCGTCTTGAAAAATGGGTAGTACTCTTTTTACCTCTACCTTTGGCATACAATCAAAAATTTTTTTACCTATAAACTCATGAACTCTGTATCCCAATAACTTTTGAGCATGTGTACTCATATAGGTAAAGTATCCCCTACGATCAATCTCCCATACTAAATACTCACCGTATTCAAGTATCGCTTCTACATGAGTGTGTTGATTTTCAATACTATTATAACTAATGACACTGTGTGTACCTATGATTTTTAGGGCATCCCCGTTATCATCATAAGCAAATATCACACCTCTTTCACGCAGTGTAATATACTCACCGTATTGATTGCCAATACGAAACTCTAATACGTAGTTCTCTATCGCTCCCCGTATAAACTTACTATAGAAATCATTATGTCTTTGCCAATCATCAGGATGAACCAGAGCACCCCACTCCTCTTGCGTAATTTTATCTTGTGAACTGTACCCTAGTAGAGTTAAAAAGTTTGAAGAGAAAGAAAAAATCTCTGATACAATATCATATTCCCAATAGAAATCTCCAATAGCCTCTATAACCGTACAACACTTCTCTTCTCTATAATTTTCATCATCTGACTTATTCATCGTTTCATCAACTTTTGTTAATTTTATCTACTATTGATCAAATTATAGTCTATCAAAAACACTCTCTCATAATGCCAAATAGAGTAAACTAGCTCTGAAGATTAAGCAATAAACAAACTTCTATATGGCTGTCTACCCCTATCCTGTTTCAACCAGATTGCTCTCAACCTCTTCAATAACATTATGCAGTTCTTTGTAGACTTTATCCAAAATACGTTCATCGTTTTTACGTTGATAGGATAAAATAGTCTCATGCACTCTATAAGCACCAATCTTTTCACTCTGATCTTTAAGTTTCATAATCGTATTTTGAAGCTCATTTTCATTTAAAATACCCAAAAAGATTCCATAATACTCTGCTCTAAAAGAGTGAAGCATCTCAATATAGTCTTCTATATTATTATTACAATATTTCAAACCAATAGTGGTATCAATGTTCTCAAACTGAGGCAAATCACCCTCTATGGTACTCTTGCTATCAGAAACAAGCCTTTGGGGTGGGATAAACTGAAGCAGTATTTGATAGAGTTTGATGGCATCAATAGGCTTGGTTAGCCCATCGGCTATGTTGCCACTCTCTTTGAGGGCATACTCATCGCTCGCCTCACTCAAAGCGATAATAGGAGTAGTCGTTGAAGTTGCCACCACACTCGCCACCTCATCACTTTGTGCCAATATCAACGCATAGCTGTTTAAAGAGTTTTGATACATTAAAGCCTCTTGGGTAGTATCAAATCTATCGACCATAATACCACTGTGTTTGATATGTTTATCAAGACTGCTGTAGCAGCGATTATCGCTTGCAATCAATAAAATACGACTACCTACAAGAGTATTAAGAGCATATCTTAGCTCTTCAAGACGCTCTCCATCCATTTCTAAGCGTTGGGGTTCATCCCCCTCTTCAAGTGGGATCTCAACCACAAAGCTACTCCCCTCCTCCTCGTTACTCTCACACGCAATCGTTCCTTGCATCATATGGGTTAGATGCTGTGCAAGTGTAAGCCCCAATGCCAAAGGGCTATCGATCTCCTCAAAAGGTTTAAAGAGTAGAGCTTGCTCCTCTTTGCTTAGCGACAGATCATAGTTTGTAATCTCAAAGCGTAATCGTTTGTTACTGTTGCAATTAATATGAAAGTCAATCCTGCCTCCATCACTTAAATGAATAGTAGTACTCAAAACATTGGAGAGAATTTGTCCCAAACGTTTTGCATCACCTTTATAGTAACGTTTGACTTCTCTCTCATACGATATATCAACGCGGATTTTTTTGGCATGAGCTTTAATATCAATAACGTGCATTATCGTATCAATAGTCTCTAAAAGATCAAAATCTTCATTTTCAATAATCAGTTTACCTGCACTGTATTGACTAAGGTCTAATATATCATTCATTATTTCCAAAAGTGTACGGGCACTTGTATGAATCTTTTCACACGAGTCTTGCTTTTGTTTTGGAAGTTCCTCTTCAAGAGTCTGCGAGGCGATAGTGATAATATTTTTCATTGGAGAGCGTAAATCTTGACTCATATTACTCAAAAACTCTGCTTTGCTCTTAAACGCCTCTTGTTTGGCTTTTTCAATCAATCGGGTATGGGCAAGTTTGAGTTCTTCTTCGCGTTGTGAGAGTATAATTTTGAGCTTATTAAGCTCTTGTTCTAAATGCACCTCTTTACTAATATCCTTTGAGAGACCACGATAACCAATATACTCTCCATCCTTGTCATAAAAAGCTTTCGCATTAACCAAAAAATAGAGCGTATCACCCTTTTGAGGTATTATAGCATTGAGCAGCTCTTTAATGGGTTCCCTCTTCTCAAAAGCCTTTTGGTAGATAGGCAGTACTCTTTGGAGTTCTATCTTGGGCATAAGATCAAAGATATTTTTACCCAAAAGCTCTTTGGCACTGTAGCCTAAAATTTGTGTGGTGTCCTCATTGACATAGGTAAGATAACCTAAGGTATCAATCTCCCAAACCCAATATTCACTGTACTCAATAGGCAACTCTTTTGCATATTTGGACTTTTCACTATACTTTGCTTGCACAAGCGTGTAACTGCCTAGTATTTTAACAGCTACTCCATCCTTATCATAAGCAAAGATCTCTCCTTGCTCTTGGATATGCAGATACTCACCCTCTTGATTGTGAATACGAAACGTATGCTCATAGCTCTCCACCCTACCCTCTTTGAGCTTCTCAAACAACGTTTGGTGTTTACTTTGGTCATCAGGGTGCATCAACTCAACTAAGTCATCATGCCTTAGACGCATTTTTGGATTTAAACCCAAAAGGAGTATAAAATGCGACGAGAGTTTGAATAGATTTTTTTTAATATCATACTCCCAATAAAAAAATCTATGCGGTTGAGTTTCAACGTGATGCGTTTCGTCGTGTTGTTTAATTTCTACTAGAGGATACATAATCAATACTTTTTAGGAAAATAGATTTATAATTTGGGTTTATACATAATGTGCTCTTAGACCAACAAATAGGCAAACTTCTCTACCCAAGCACTCCAATTCTTACTTGATTCCACATTGATAGAGTTAAGCTGCATATCTTTAACCAACATTATAGCATACTCATTGGGTAAACTAAGTGAAAAAGCAAGCACATTATCAATATGCTCTTGGTTAGCATTGGCTTTGAGGCGATTGACCACACCAATAGAGAGTGCCACCATCAATTTGATATCCTCATTGGCAAGCTCGGTAATCTCACCGCTTAGAATCTCATTAATATCAGGCAAAGTCTCCATCACCCTTTTAAAGCTTAGATAAGCAACTGCTGAATCATCCCCCACAGCACCTGAGAGTGATTCAAGCAGCAACTCTTTTTCTACACCACTTTTCATAATGGTGTTGGTAAACTCCCAGCTTCGTGGTGTAGCAAAGCTCTTTTGATTGGTCGTGGGATCAAAGTTAAAGAGTTGCGATGGGTCATACTGCAAAAAAGCAATAATGCTCTCATCAATCCCCACCCGATACGCCCACGCTTTCCAATCCTCAAAATCCACCTCCATCTCAAAATGCACAAAACGGTTTGCCAATGGTGGTGGCATACGGTAAACCACCCCTCTATCATTCTCACGATTTCCTGCGGCTACTATGCTCCACCCACTGGGCAACTCATACTCCCCTACTTTTCTATCGAGTACCAACTGATACGCCGAAGCCTGCACCGCAGGAGGAGCGGAGTTGATCTCATCTAAAAACAAAATGCCTTTGGAGGCATTATCACTTTTTGGCAAAAAGCTTGGCTTTGCCCAGACTCCCTCATTGGTATTACTATCAAAAAAAGGAATCCCTTTAAGATCTGTTGGGTCTAATAGCGACAAACGCAGATCAATAAACTCCATATCCCGCTCTTTGGCAATGGCTTTGACAATCGAGGATTTCCCAATCCCAGGAGCCCCCCATATAAAGACGGGCAGTCGTTGATCTATTAGTTTGGTTACGGTTGTGGTGATGTGTGATGGTTTCATGGTTTATCCATTATCGCTAATTTTATGGTCTATCTCAAATCGTAATACAAAGAAGGTATCTTTTTCTCTGTATCCAAAACATCTATATTTTTGAGTTACTCTAAATTTGTGTATGTCGTAGTTTGAAAAGTCACTTTTTTTAAACCAATTTTTCTTTTTACTTGATGGTCTATAGGGTTTGTACTCTAACCCGACAGAAGTTAAAATATTCTTCCAAGTAGTTTTATGAAAAAGTTCAAATGCTTCTATAAACTCTTTAACTTGTTGAGCTGTCTCTAGTATCTCAAATCCATAACCTTGTTCAATATTATCAAAACTTAATTTACTTCTATCAAATCTTGACACACAATACTCTATTGGTCTTATTTTATTCTTCTCTATAAGATAAAATAAGAAATCAATTTTATTGATAATATTATAAATTGAAATATTACTACTGTTTTTTGTCACCTTGCACGTGGTATTTAAAAAGTAATTATGTTTAAAAGATACAATCATTTTATCTCGTTCACAACTTTCAGCTAACGAGGTATTGCAAATATCTTGACTTTGATAGAGATAGTTATCCTTGTTACAATCATGTTTTTGTGTATCATTCCAATAGGGAGGAGTTTGAGATAGTTTTGATAAAACTCTCTTCATTTTTCGTGCTCTATCATTTCTTATTCTTAAAAAGTCACTCAATTGATAATCCTTGGTAATGTGTGCATGAAATAACATATACTCTTTAAGAATTGAAAAATGTAAAACTTCCAATAGTTTAATAATTTCTAGGACTTGATCAAAGTTATCAAAAAACTCATTTTCATTATTAAATTGTCCATCTAGCGAAAGCTCATTAATCAATACTTCCATGATTTAAAGCTCCAATAACTCATCTAAATCATTATCAAATTGATCAAAAAATCCTTTTGGATAATTATCAATACTTCCATCTTGATTAACTTTAATTTGTTCAACTTGTGTTTCAAGTGAGTCTTGCTTTTTACTAAAGTAGTAAATCACTGAATCATCAGGAAAAATAATCTCTTGTTTAGTAGCAACTCTAATAGCATTTAAAAAGTGATCACTGTGTGATTCAATAATAATCTGTACACCATTAGCTACAGCCATCGCACAGAGTTTAGCTATCTTAGATTGTCCCATAGGATGTAGATGCGATTCAGGATTTTCTATAATCAACAGATCACCTGCTTTGGCTTTTAGTATTGCTACTATAACGGGTAGAACATAAGTCAAACCAAAACCCACATTCAAAGGGCTGTACTCATTGGTTTGTTTATCACCATAGATATAATTATAGTTCAAATAAGCTTGTAATAGATTTTTATTTAAGTTCACTGTAACAGTAATACCATTACTGATTTCATTTAACCACAAAGAGACATTTTCAAGCAGTTGAGAAGTAATGGCATTGGGATGTTTTAGGGTATCAATATTAAGTATTTTACGTCTATTTTGGGCTAAATAGTGTGCCATATACTCCCCACTCATCCCGAGTAAATTTTTACTAATGGCTTCATCTGAGAGCATATAAGCAATACTTGGAGCAATCCTATCGGTCATTATGTATTGAAAATCTTCATAAAAGATATTAAAGGTCTCTTCCCCTTCATCAGGTAAAAGTTGAACCTCTTCAATATTAAGCGTCTCATTGTTGAAAATGAGATTATGATTATTTGTATCATTTGAAATTGAAATTTCTATGTTCTCTTTATAAGCTTCTTCAAACAAAATATCTTGCTTATCTCCAAGTTTGACATACTCATCATTGATATTGACTATTTTTTTACCACGAGTAGAATAGAATCTATCTTCGTTTTGCTTTAGTAACAAAAGAGCTTGAATAAAAGAGGACTTCCCAGCACTATTGACACCCGTAATCAGTGTTAAACCTTTAAGTTCCAACTCGATATCTTTCAGTGATTTAAAGTTTTTAACTCGAACCTCTTTAATTTGCATTTAATACATCCTCTATAAGTTGTGTCATTATTTTAAAACGTGATTCTATAGCACTTTTACTACTTGTACCCTCTGTAATAGCTTTGGTAAATTCACTCTGTTCATCTTCTAAAAGCTCAATAAACTTTGTTAAAAAAAGCTCTTGTTTAGCTAAAAAGTTCTCTTTGCTTTTTATCTCACTAAAGCATACCGTTATCACATCAAAAAGTGAACGATTAAGCGATTTTGTTTTCTTACTGTTAGCAATGGAGCGACTAAAACGGTGCCCTTGACCTAAAATTTTTTCTGAAAATTCTAAAGTTTCTAAAAACTCTTTTTTTAATTGATGTAAAAGCTCTCTATCTTTTATTTTATCAAGACTTTCCATACTTTTATCAAGGAACTCTCCCATGTGATTATAGTTAAAACCATTATAGGTAGGTAGTTTAAACGCCAAAAACCTTAAAATCAACTCTCTATCAAGCATACGATTTGATTTTAAACCAACAACTTTTTTAAAGATCTCCTCTTCTGTTATCTCTTTTAAAAAGGTAATACCATCCCCTTCTTGATTAAGAGCTTGACGAATCTCTTGAGCATTAAGTGTTAAGCCCCCCGTATTGATACGATGAAAGATAGAGTAACGAACCTCTTTAGGTGTTTGTGCTTCAATTTGATAAGTATTAATTTGTGTTTGACTGATAACTCTTTTTAGACTTCGATCTAATTCATCATAACTTTTTCCATTAAGTTCATCTAAAAACTCTAATTTTCTTAACTTAAAACTTTTATTAACAATAAAACTTTTAATCGTAGAGAGGCGCTGTAGTCCATCAACCACAATCCATTTATCAGGGTTACTGACATCAAAATAAAATATTGGTAGAGGTAGTTTTAATAAAATTGACTCAATGAGTCGAGACATTTTAGTTTTATCCCATAAATCAGGGTTACGTTGAAAATCTGGGTTTAAGTCTATATCTTCATGTGTAAGCATATCTACCAAGCTATCTAATGAAACAACTTGATTAGTTACTTTAATATCTTTAGTTGAAAATGGACTTGTAATCTCAGTATCACTATCATAATCATTAAGTTCTGGATTCTCTACTTCTATCTTTTCTTCCATCTTCTATCCTATTTTTTTCAATTAATCATATTATACCAAACTACCAATAAAGCCCCTGTGATTTAACAATACTATCGGTAAAGGTCTTGTTATGTGTTAGCTCATTTCGCAATCTTGTATCTATTTTGAGGATATTGAGAATCTCTAAGGGTGTGGAGGGGTTGCTTGCTAGAGCTTTGTGTAGTTCAAAATCATCCTTGTAGAGTGCTTCTAGGATAAGTGTAGGGGTGCTTGGGTTGCCTGCTAGGGCGATATTGACCTCACTGATGTCGTGTTCATAAAGTGCTTCGATGATCTCAATAGGGGTATTGGGATTTTGGGCGATGTTGGGATAGAGTATAGGGTTCTCTATCGCAAAGAGTCGCTCTATCACGGTACTATCAAGATTGGGATTAAGCAGTAGGTTTTGGTTGATTGCTTCATCTTTTTGATTTACAAGCTCCTCTATCACTGCCCTATCGATATTGTGGTTGGTTGAGAGTATGAGGTTAGCCCCTTGGATCTCTTGCACTTTGGCATAACGCTCCATATTGATGGGTTGATATTTGAGCAGTATTGCATATTCACCCAGAAGTTGAAAAAAGAGTGCATCATCGATACTCTCATTGGAGGCTAGGGCTTGATTGACCTCTTTTGATTTATCAAAGAGGGCTTTTAGGATATCAAGCTCTACTACCTCATTACTAGCGATAAAAAACTCAATTGAGGCATCTTTGAAGCTCAGCAACTTTTTGGTAACTTTTCGATCGATATAGCGGCTTTGGGCGAGGGCTTCACGCAAGGTGAGTTTGCTTTTGTTTTTTTGTAAGAAGCTCACTTTGGGGAAGTTTACAAGAGCTAAAAGTAGCTCACCATTATGACTCTCTTTGGCAAGTTTGAGCAAGGAAAGAGGCGAGAAGTAGAGGTCGGTTTCATTGAAATTGAGATCCAAAAAGCGTTTGAGCGTATGGGTCAATACATCACGGTCACTCGTACTATCACCAAAGCTCTCCTCTTCCCACTCATAGAGATTGAGCAGTTTGATATAGAGTGCATCATTGATGTATTCATTGGCTAACATTCGTTTGATACGTTCGTTATCATTAGAGAGTTTAATCGCCATCAATACCGAATTAATATCAAGCATCTCACTCATTGCCCTTTCAAACTCCTCCATCTTATAAAAATTTGCTTTGGCTTCGTATGCCATGTTGGAGATATCCTCCTCTACAGGGTTTATCATACGGTGTTCGATAACGTGCTGTTGCCCCTCATAACTACGGCTAAAACCTATATCATGTGTTGCCAAAAAATTACTGATCTCGGTATCACTAAAGATCATGCTCTTACCCAAGAATAGCAGGGTTTTGTTTTTAAGTTCTTCTAAATTCATATACACTACCTAGTTTAAAGTCTACATCTATAATTTTAGGATACTATACACTATAAAAGATTAAACTTTGAGGAGTTCATTGGTGAAAGATTTTTCTATTTATAAAGATACAAAACGCAATGAGAAGTGTCCATGTGGGAGTGGAAAGATTTTTAAGAAGTGTTGTATGAAAGCCTATAGAGAAGCGAAAAGAGAGGGAAGAGATGATAGCTCAATAAAGTTCTCAACATTCTCTCCATTATTGCCTCTTACATCTGATGAGGCACGAACTTTTATGAAACTTTATGATGAATTACTTCTCTTTTCCTATACTTATCGTACAAACTCTAAAGAGATAGTTTTGGATGAGGATGGGTTAAATCAGTTTTTTAATGAAGAGCGAAACTATTTTTATGAGCAACGAGAAGAAGTTTTGGCATCATACATAGAACAAAAGGTATTGAATGATGAAGAGAGTGAAGTGATTGAAGCCATTAAAGAGGCAAAGTTTGGTGTTTTTTATCTAGTAGAGTATGGAGAAAAAAATGCTATAGTTGTAGATGAGAAAACGAACATCTATAATGTTCAAATGCTTACAACACCCTTTACAGAGATTTTTCCTAGTAAACCCATTGTCATTTTAACCGCACTGATTCCTTATAAAAATCGATATATTCTTGATGGTCGTTTTGCCGTTATTGAGGATAAAATACCTAAAAGCGAGATAGAGGTGATTAAAAATTTGCCTAAACGTACTTTTGAAATTAATTATCAAAAAGAACCTAACTATATCATTTTTCCAACAAGTATCAATCTAACACTCTTTTGTGATGCTCTACATTTTGAAGAGATGGAGGATATTGTGTTGCATCAAATTCCAGATGAATTTACACAAAAGATGGTAGATATCTTTAAAGACACACCTTTTGAAAAAATCTCTTTTGTCTCTTCATTTGTACGTTCGATGGATTATCTAAGTGAAGTTAATGGAGTTGAAGAGAAAGAGTTGAGACTAGTAAATGGACTCTCTATTAGTAACTATGAGCTCAATGGTGATACCTCAGTTATTCCTTATGATGTACTAGAACTCTACTACAAACAAAAAAAGCTTCATCAAAGTATTAGTGAATCAGTCTATCAAACAGTACAACGAGCCAAAGAGTATGTAGCTAGTGGAGAGAAAAATAAATATCAAGCTTCTAGTTTTTACTCTATGCTTGGTGTTTTTTATATTCAAGAACAAAATATTAATGAGTTTGAGTTTTTAGAGTACATTAATACCAAAGAGACAAGAGAAGTTTTTACAAAAGAGATAGAAAAGCTTTTTGATGATATCAATAGCACAGTTGAGTTTGAAATTACACCTATATTTTTAGATTTTGCAATTGATTTAGATAATATAATAGATGAGATAGATACCTTTAGAGACTATATGGGGTCACTTATGAGGCTTGGTCATCCCAAACAACTGCAACACTACTCACTTTATAAAGATAAGAAGCCCAAAAGATTTGGTCTATTTTAGGAGGAATTTGAATTATGCAAGCGATACGAGACTCTTTTGATGATCAATGCCACTACTATATCTCTACCAAAGACAATACCAAACCCTATCACAACTCTTTGGCACTGCATACTGATGAAAATCCCAAGGATATTATTAATAATCGTCAAAGTTTAAAACTCTCCAATCAACCTTTGCACCATATTGTCGCCCATCAAGTTCACTCCAACCGCATTGAGATTATCGATAGTAGCACTTCTCACGGATGGCATGAAGCAGCAACAATAGAGTGTGATGGACTTATCACTAATCAAAAAAATTTAGTTCTCACAATCCTCACCGCTGATTGTGTGCCTGTTTTGCTCTACGATAAAGTAAACGAGGTGATTGGAGCGGTGCATGCAGGGTGGAAAGGGACACATAAGCAAATAACCCAAAGAGCCATTGAGATAATGCAAACACGATTTGGCAGTAAGCCTCAAAATATTCTTGCCTATATCGCCCCATCCATCGGGCAGTGTTGCTATGGGGTGGGGGCTGATGTCGCTTTGCACTTTGAGCCAACAAGTTACAAAAGCAAAGGAGAGAAGTTTATGCTAGATCTCCCCCATGACAACCTACAACAGCTCCTTAATATGGGCATACCCCAATCCAATATCACCCTTTCAAATATCTGTACGGCTTGTGAAGTGGAGAGCTTTTTTAGCTACCGCAAAGAGTGTGGATGCAGTGGAAGATTTATGAGCATGATATGGATGGAGTCCTAAGCCCCCTTTTGCTATAATGGCAAAAAATTTTATCATAAAGAAAAGAGAATGAGCAACAAATACAATCCAAAAGAGACAGAAGATAACTATTACAAAATTTGGGAAGAGCGTGGCTATTTTGAGGTAGATGGTAATGCATCAATCCAAGAAGAGGGCAAAAATTTTGCTATTATGATGCCACCCCCCAATGTAACGGGACGATTACATATTGGTCACTCACTTACCTTTACACTTCAAGATATTATTACACGATTTAAGCGAATGGATGGCTATAAGACCTTGTGGCAACCTGGTACGGATCATGCAGGGATTGCGACACAAAATGTTGTAGAGAAGCAACTATTGGCTGAAGGGACTACCAAAGAGGAGATTGGTCGTGAAGAGTTTTTGAAACGAGCATGGCAGCAAAAAGAGAGTTCAGGCGGTAGTATCGTGCATCAGATGCGTAAGCTTGGAGTCTCTCCTGCGTGGAGTCGTGAGCGATTTACCATGGATGATGGACTCAAAGAGGCAGTCAAAGAAGCCTTTGTACACCTCTACAATGAGGGGATGATTGTACAAAACAACTACATGATCAACTGGTGTACGCATGATGGAGCACTCTCTGACATTGAGGTAGAACATGAAGAGGTGAATGGTAAGTTTTATCATATGATCTACAAGTTTGCTGATGGTAGTGGAGAGGTAGAGGTAGCTACCACACGACCTGAGACCTACTTTGGGGATACCGCCATCATGGTACACCCTGAGGATGAGCGATACCGTGATATCGTAGGCAAAGAGGTACTTTTACCCCTAACCGATAGAAAAATCAAAGTCATTACTGATGAGCACGTTGATATGGAGTTTGGTACGGGTGTGGTCAAGGTAACCCCTGCACACGACCAAAACGACTACGAAGTAGGAAAACGCCACGATTTAGAGTTTATCACCGTATTTGATGAGAAGGGAATCTTAAATGACTACTGTGGAGAGTTTGCAGGTCTTGAAAGATTGGAAGCACGAAAGCCAATCGTAGCCAAGCTTGAAGCAGAAGGCTATATGGTCAAAATCGAAGAGCATAACCACCAAGTGGGGCACTGCTATAGATGTAAAAATATCGTAGAGCCCTATATCTCCAAGCAGTGGTTTGTACGCTCTGAAGTAGCCAAAAAATCAATCGAAAAGACCTACGCAGGTGAGGCACAGTTTCACCCACCTCATTGGTTAAACTCTTACCGAGCATGGATGGATGAACTAAGAGATTGGTGTATCTCTCGTCAGCTTTGGTGGGGGCATAGAATCCCTGTCTTTACCTGTAGCGATTGTGACCACCAATGGGCAGATAAGCACGACGAGCCTGAAGCCTGTCCACACTGTGCGAGCAAAAACTACACCCAAGACCCCGATGTACTCGATACTTGGTTCTCTTCGGCTCTCTGGGCATTTTCGCCTCTTGGATGGGGAAATAACGGCAAAATGACCGAGACTTTCAATGAGAGCGATTTAGCCAATTTCTATCCTAATAACCTTCTGATTACAGGTTTTGATATTATGTTCTTTTGGGTAGCACGTATGATGATGATGGGGGAACACTTCCAAGGACAACTACCCTTTAAAGATATCTATATGCACGCATTGGTTCGCGATGAACACGGGGCAAAAATGAGCAAATCCAAAGGCAACGTGATCGATCCTCTTGATATGGTAGAGGAGCACTCGGCTGACATCATCCGATTTACCTTGGCGTTTTTGGCAGTGCAAGGGCGAGATATCAAATTGGGAGCCAAAAACCTAGAGCAGTTTAGAAACTTTACCAATAAGCTCTACAATGCAAGCAACTTCTTACAACTTAATGTTGATACCTTTAGTGACCTAAGCGAGTGTGAGATTAAAACACCACTAGGAGAGTATATGCTCTCTCGTCTCTCTCGTGCTGTGGAGGATATCCGAAGAGCCATCGAAGAGTACCGCTTCAATGACGCGGCATCATCTCTCTATAAGTTTGTATGGAATGAGTTTTGTGATTGGGGGATTGAGTACTCCAAGGCTTCCAAAGAGTCCATCCCAGAACTAGGAGCAATATTTAAAGAGACACTTAAGATGATAAGCCCATTTATGCCATTTATCTCAGAGCACCTCTACCACAAACTAAGCGGTACATCTCTTGAAGATGGGGATTCGGTAATGGTAATGAAGTTCCCAAAAGATATTGCCACCAATGATAACGAAGAACACACCTTTGCCATCATCGAAGAGGCAATTACGGCTATTCGTAGAGCCAAAGTAGTGATTGATATGGGTAACAGCAAAATTGCTAAAGCCTATGTAAAACTCAATGAAAACATGGACACCCACATCGCCAAACCCTTTATCGAACGCCTTGCAAAAGTAGAAGAGATAGAGTTTGTCGTCGCCAAAGTAGCCAACGCCATCACCGATGTATCTGATAACCTCGAAGTCTACATCCCAACCGATGAGATCGATCTATCTGCTATTGTCAATAAACTTACCAAACAAAAAGAGAAGCTTGAAAAAGAGGTTAATAAGCTTAATGGAATGCTAAGTAACGAAAAATTCGTAGCCAACGCCCCTGAAGCGATAGTAGCGGAAAATAAAGAGGCACTTGCTAATGCTCAGAGTAAATTGGAGAAGGTTGAGGCTGAGTTGAAGGTGTTTGCGTAAATCATTACTCTAACTCTCAAATTAAATTTTTGAGTTAGAAAAATCAATCAGGGCTAATATGAATTATCAAACTATAGGAATAAAAAAACGCATTGACGCATATCATAGAAAGAAACATCAATTAATCGTTCAACATGAAGTTGGTCATTATATTGTGGCAAAAATTCTTGGTTTTGAAGTAAATGACATTAGTATTGTTTTTTTCGACTTACAAGGAGCTCATCAAGGAGGGTCTGGGCTTATGCTCATAGAAAAAATCACTTCAGTAGAAGCTACAATACAATATCTTGAAAATCGTATTATTGTATTGTATGCAGGGGCTTTGGCTCAAACTCTTCAAAATAGTAAAGCTAACATAGAGGAAGCTAATGAACTTTTACTAAGGGGTGGTAGTCAAAATGATTATGCCAAAATTAGAGAATTGACTCGGTTGCTAAGAAATTTAAAATACCCAAAAACAAAGTGTAATGATATTGCACAAAATGAACTTGATAATATCAGTGATAGTTTATTTCTTAAAGCACTAAAAATTATTGAGAAAGAAGCAAATTTAATTGTTGGCGTTTCTGGAAAAATTGAGTCAGAAACTTACAATACGAATGAAAAACTCATATTTTCAAAAGAGGATCTCGATGAAATACCTATTTTTAGGGAGCGTTTTCCTAAAAACTAAAATTGTTTATTTTTGTATCAACTAAATATCCAAACAATCAAACACCTTGACAAAAATAACCAAATTGGTTATTATATATCAAAATATATGGGATAAAAATGAGAAACAATATTGTGATTGCTCGTTATAACCTAAACTCTATCAAGCAGATGATACGAGATGGAGATTATTTTATAACAATTAGTGCTAGAGTAAGTTATACTGAATTAGGCTTTAGTGATGATGAAGCAATTGCAACTGTTTTGAGTCTTAATCAGTCTGATATTTATAAAACAATGCCTTCTCATCAAAATCCCAATAGTTGGCAAGATGTTTATCACAAAGAAGCCAAGGGCATTATGCTATACATCAAACTGCAAATTGTCCAAAAGGCAATTGTTATATCGTTTAAGGAGAAATAATGCAACATTGTCCAATCTGTAATGGCACTATCAAACGCCAAACAAAAGAGACTCTCTATACCTACAAAGATGCTTCACGAGCTATTATGCAAACGGGGGAATATTGTCAAAGTTGTGGTGAGGGGTTTTTATCGCCTAGTGACCTTAAACAGAGCAAAAAAGAGATTGCTGATTTCAAAAGAGAGGTAGATAACCTACTCACAAGTCGTGACCTTATACGCATCCGCAAAAAGAGAAAACTCAATCAAAAAGAGGCATCAAGGATTTTTGGTGGTGGAGAGAATGCATTTCATAAATATGAGATGGGTGAAAATACACAAGGCAGACCATTAGATATACTCTTACGACTTCTTGATAACAATACAATTTCTATTGATGATATAGAGAGGCTCTATGATAATAAATCTCAAACCACTTCTAAAGAATTAAAAGTGGTATAAAACTGTACCATTTGAGTATCTAATCTACCATGCTATTATCGAAATCAAAAATCATTTTAATTTCTACAACTGCTTTGTACTCTCACGAGAAGTTGTGCCTGACCCACAAGGTTTGGGTTTAGTGATATTGACATGGGAGCTATACAGTTCCAACAGACACAAAAAAGCCATCTTTATCACATCACCTTGCCACTCAAACTGGTCTTCTTTAATGTTGCAGGTGAAGATAAACAAACAATAGAGCAAAATCTTACTTTGAGCATTGATACCAATCGTTCATTAGTGACACTACCTATAAAGAGATAAGAAATAAGGGATATACAAATCCTCAATCAAAGAACATCTTCAATTTTTATTAAAACTTGGATAAAATATAGATAACTATTAAGATAATGGGATTTAATATGCAATTTGATATAAGTAACATGACCATAGAAGAGTTATATGAAAAGATTGATATTCAAGCTAGAAAAAATGATCTGAAATCAAAAGATAAAAAAACTTTAAAAAGTACTATTCGTACACTATCCTCAGCATATTACTATATCCAAAGAGAGGATGCTTTGGAGGCTCTTACTCAATATTATCAACAACAGATGCACAATCTTGATGATATAGAGTTTTTCTTTGATGCAGTAGGTAATCAGTGCAACTATGCACTCTATAAAATGATTTTAAAAGATCTATCTCAGAACAAAAATTTTTACAGAAAAAAACATCTTGTAAATAAAGTTCTCAATCAATTAAGTTTTATCCATGATGAATTAAGCGATGATGATAAAGATGAATTAGTAAATATTATAGAAAACTCTGTATGGGGTAAGAAACTAAAAGATAAATTCATAGATAAAATTCGAGAAGATAATGAAGATGAAGCGTTTGAGTATCTCTTTGGATAAAACGCTATTTATAACGAAGGAATAACCATGACCCTAACCCAAGCAGAACTTGATCAATTTTACAAAATTCAACCCATGCTCTTTGCCTATGCAAATCAGCTCAATACCTTTACCAAAAAGTTTGAAGGTGTGGAGGAGTTTTTTGATATAGAACTTAAAGAGAAGGTTACTATTCGGGATTGGATATACCAAGAGAAAGCATGGTTTATCGATGAGTTTATAGAGAAGCATCGTGAACGCCTAAACAGTGATGATATAGAGGTGGCACGATCGTGGAAAGATCAAATAAAAGATAGGTTTTATCTACTTAAACAGCTTAAAAAATATGTTAAAATACTTACTATAGACCATGATAACAATATCAGTAGAGCCTATGGGGTCTATGCACTCACCTTGCCCTTTGATGAGTTTTTTGAGATACCCACTACGATTGAGACTGTTTTACTCCCCTACAAAGATAAAATCACCTACGATGGATTTATGTTTCAAAGTAATCTCTACATTGGTGGCTCTTTGCGTCAGTCACTTAATGAGACGCTAAAAGTGACCGAAGCACAATCAGGACTCATTACCACGTTACCTTATATCCAAACAGATGACAAACAAGTAGAAAAACTACTCGCCTACTATGCTAAAACGCAAAACAATCGAGAAATATATGCCCAGGAGATTGATGAGATACTCTCAGCCAATCCACACCTAACGGCATTTTATTATCAAGAGGTAGGCAAATCCAATGCACGAATACTCTCAAAATCACTCAAAGCAGCAGGAGTAGAGAGTGGATACTTTGCAATTCTTAGTAATATCATTGTGGCAAGTGGAGTAACTAAAAAGGCACTGCTAGATAATATTCAAGCCATTGTGCCACCTGCTAGGCAACCTTTTATCTATATCTACCAACTACGAAAAAAGAAATGATTAGGAGAAACCCCATGAAACAACTCGCCCTCTTTTTACTCTTATCCATCACTTTATTGGCTACAGAAAATCTAGCCTATGAAAAAAAGCTACTAGGCACGCATAAACTCTCCCTACAGTGGATCAGTTGGGATAGATTTGGCAAGGCAAAAGTCACCAAACAAAATGATACTATCACTATCTCAGGAGAGCAACGTATCGACAATGAGTATCTCAAAATTCATGGAACCATTAGCGATATCAAAGCCAAAAGCTTTATCTTTGATGGAGAGATTATCACCAAGATCAGCTTCATTGCCAAGGGCAAAGAGTGCCGCCGTGAGGGCAAAATGGAGTTTAAAATCACCAAAAATAGAAGATATTGGCGATTGCAAGAGATGCAAAATCCTTGCTCTAATGTGGTTGATTATGTGGATATATTTTTTAAATAATATGCATAATCAAGTACCGTGTGACACAACTATAATCTATACGATATAATAACTCAAAGAGCTCTTTCCAAACTTTTTACGTTTTTTTAGTTTAAGATTGCCAATTGTTTGGGGCATATCAAGGTTGGTCATATGCTCTACAATAACCATTTCACAGATATTGGTATCAATTGATTCAATGAGTGCAATGGTTTTATCGTAGATATCTTCCATCCCTTCGCGTGTAGAAAATGGGGGATCGAAATAGAAGTAAGTGGGGGTTTGATCTTGTGCCAATTGAGATAAAACGGTAGTAAACTTCTCAAAGCTGTCACCCAAGAGTGTGGTGGAGTTGGTAATGCCTAGTAATTGGATATTGCTTTGAAGCTGATTGTAGGCAGTGCGGTTTTTTTCAATAAAGTAAACCCCTTTTGCCCCTCTACTCATGGCTTCGATTCCAATTGAGCCACTTCCTGCAAAGACCTCTACAAAGTTTTTGTCCATAATATCAAACTGCAAGGTATTAAAGAGTGACTCTCGCAAAATTGATTTGGAACTTCGTGTTGTATTGATAGCAGGCACTTCTATCAAGCGTCCTTTGTATTTACCTCCTATGATAGGAGTCTTAAAGGTTTTGATCTTTTCATTTCTCATTGTGTCGCAATTCTCCGTTTTAGTTTCATTTGGTGTTTAGCAAATGCACGCATATTCTCAACGTTATCACTTTCATCCATAATCTCAACACCCAGTATCTTTTCAACACAATCTTCAAGCGTTAAGATACCCTCAGTTTGATCATACTTATCAAGAACCAAAAACATATGCTCTTTTCGTTTGATAAAGAGATTGAGTGCTTTAGATACGGGGATATTTTCATTAATAGAAAAAATCGGTTTAGATTTTGTTTTAAGCGGCACACTATCATCTTTAAGTGCTTGCTTAAAGAGCTTTTTAGTCAATACAATACCTGTAATATTGTCGACATTTTCACTGTAGATTGGAATACGTGAAAAGGAGAAGAGTTTTTTATTTTCAATCACATCTTTAATGGCGGTATTCTCATCAAGTGCAAACATCACACTTCTAGGAGTTAAAATTTCAGAAACTTTGGTATCTTCTAAGAGCAAGATATTTTCAATAATATCAGACTCTTGCTGATCGAGTACCCCTTCATCCTCTCCAAGCAGTGCATTTTCTATCATCTCCTCTTTGGTAATGGTATGCGATTTGTTATCTTTGGATATTTTATCGGTCACAAAGAGCGTCAAGAGGATAATAGGATAGGTAATCCAGATAAAAAACTGGATAACATAAGCCGCTATTGGGGCTAGCTCTTTCCAGTAGATTGCTCCAATGGTCTTGGGGATAATCTCAGAGAAAAACAAGATAGCAAAAGTCAATACAACTGAAACATAAAAAACAGCAGCAGAATCAAAGACCGCTTCGGCTTGTGCCCCTACAGCCGTTGCACCCAAAGTATTGGCAATGGTATTAAGTATTAAAATAGAGGCGATGGATTTGTTGATATCCTCTTTGTGTGAACGCAATATTGCCCCTACTTTTGGGCGTTCTTTTTGCAGTACTGAAACATAAGCTATATTGGTTGAGAGTAAAACCGACTCCAAGATTGAGCATAAAAATGAGATCCCTATTGCAAGGGAGAAGTATAGAACTAATAAGTCCATTGAGTGTAAAAATCCTTTATAATAAAATTATGGTTGCCAGACCTAGAAAGCTTAAAAAGCCCACTATATCGGTAACGGTTGTTAAAATCACTGTACTGCCAATAGCAGGATCAATGTTAAGCTTTTTGAGTAACAGCGGAACACCTGCTCCAAAGAGCCCAGCGGCAAAGAGGTTGATGACCATCGAAAGGGCAATAACCACCCCTAGCATCGCTTGGGAAAACCAGAGATAAGCAATTACTCCCATCACTAAAGCAAAGAGCAATCCATTTCCTATTGAAAGTATAACCTCTTTTTTGATAGTTCGCAAGGCATCTTTTGATGCAATATCACCCAATGCCAACTGCCGTACAACAACGGTGAGTGATTGCGTTCCTGCATTTCCTCCCATGGAGGCAACTATTGGCATTAGAATAGCTAGTGCCACAATACTTTGTAGTGTGCTACTAAACATTCCAATTACAATAGAAGCTGCAATTGCCGTGAGCAGATTAAGCCCCAGCCAAATGGCTCGTTTACGCCCCGCTTGGATAATGTCATCTTCCTCTTCGGCATCATCATCAACCCCAGCCATATTATACATCTGTTCGGTTGCTTGTTCGTTAATGATGTCGTAAATATCATCGGAGGTAATTCGTCCAACCAAAAAATTCTTCTCATCTACAATGGGCATAACACTCAAGTCATACTCTTTAAAGAGATTAACAATCTCGTCAATACTCTGTCTATCGTAGCCCACAATCGGTGTAAACTCATCACTAGAGGATTGGCGGATATTTTCTATAACTGATATTTTAAAGTCAAAGATTAATAAATCCTCCAAACTTACACCAAAAGTCAGCGAATTATGATCATCTGTTACAAATAGATACTGTATATTTTCAAGTTCATTGCTTTTTCGAAGTCTTGCAAAACGTTTGATAACAGCATCGGTATTTTCATCCTCTTTGGTTGAGAAGAGCTCTTTTTGCATATAGGCACCCGCTTCATTCTCATCATACTGTTTGAGTTCCAAGATGTCTTGTTGGTCATCTTTATCCAGAGAAGCAAAAACCTCCTGAGCCATATCTTCGTTATGCTCCTCAAGCTCTTGCATAAAGTCTGTCTGATCATCACTCTCTAGCTCTTTGAGTGAAGCAGAGAGATCTTGTGTCTCAATGCGATCAACAATATCGCCAAAATAACGATCGGGCATCTCCAAGATAACATAGGCGATCAATTCATTGGGAATTTTGGGAATACAGACTTCAAAATCTTCATCATTGAGCTCTTTGAGCAGTTTGGCAATCTCAGAGGGGTGCATCTCTGCAATATCTTGTGCTAAATAGTTATCTAAATCTATGAGATGATTCATACCTTGCCTCCTAAAGCTTGATTTAATGATGAACGAATATAATAATGATGCAATTATATCTTAGAAAATGGGAATTTTGATGAAAAAACTGTTAACACTCTATCTCTTGTTGTTATTTACTCTTTTACATGCTCAAAACAGTAAAGATGACATCATTACACTCTATATTAAAGAGCAATCAACCATCTACGCCAAAATGAAAGACCTCAATGCCTCTGAGATGAAAACTAAGGCACTTCAAAATGAGATTGAATCCAATGAGAAGAACTTTATCAATGAGATCATAAGCAATCGTGAAAAGACGCTCTCCATTAAACTCACTCATCAAGCCGATCAAAAACTATTGGAAAAAGCCATTAAGAAAAATCAAAATGCCAATAAAGAGGATATACTCCATCGAGATACCGTTCGCCTGCGATACTATCAAGCCAAAGACAACTTCTATCGATTGATCTACGGTGTATTGATCGCTACCTATATGAACGATAAAGAGAGCTTTGAAGCTGAAATTGACCGTGTGATAATAGAAAACAAAAGTTCCATGGAGATCGATGAAAATATCGGTAAACTCAAAGAGAATGTCTTGTACGACGATGAGAAGGTCTTGAGCGATATCAAAAAATACCACGATAAACTCAACTACTTGATACAACTCAACAATGAGACACGTACCTATGTGCTAAACTACCAAGATACACTCTATCGTAGTGAAATCTATTCAACCTTTGGACTAAGCAGTATCAGTGAATCGCTTGGAAACTCAACAGCAGCCAAACATTTAAATCCCTACTTAGAGCATATTGGACTTAATACAACCAAGTTTGTCTTGATCTTACTTATCATCTTTTGGTCGATTATTCTTAGTTCACTCTTCTACTGGAGTGTAAGCTTTTTGCTTAAATACTTTAAGTTTGCAACAAATGACATCTCCTATATTGTCAAACAACTTCAAAGTACGATCAGGCTCTTTATTATTGTTTTTGGTATCGATATGATTACCGATGTTATTTTGGGAGTGGGTGCTAACGTTGATGAGAGTCGTAAATTTTTTATTATGACCTACATTGCACTGCTTACCTACTTTGTGCATAAAGTTATCTATACAATATCCATGATCAAAATCAATGCACTTAAAAGCCAAGAGCGAACCTATCGAAGTGAAATTATCAATTTAATGGTCAAATTGATCAATTTTATCGTCTTTTTGATCGGTCTACTCTTGATTCTCAAAACCTATGGCGTAGAGCTAACCGCCATTTTATCAGGTCTAGGAATTGGTTCTCTTGCCATCGCTTTTGCTGCTCGTGATACTTTGGCAAACTTTTTGGGTTCTATCTCTATACTCCTTGATAACCCCTTCTCACAAGGCGATTGGATCAAAGTAGGAGATGATGAGGGAACAGTAGTAGAGATTGGAATACGTAGTACCACTATTCGAACATTTGATAATGCTCTTATTAGTATCCCCAACCTTGCCATTGCCAACGGCAGTGTCAAAAACTGGAGCAAACGGCTGATTGGTCGACGTATCAAGATGTATCTAGGTGTGACCTATGATTCAAATTTTGATGATATTAAACAAGCTATTGAAGATATCAAAGAGATGCTGCTCAACCATCCCGATATTGCAACGAACAAAACCCAATATGAAGCAGCCCAAAAAAAATCGCTTCGTCTTATCTCCAAAGAGGATGAACGAGGGGTCAAAAATACCCTGCTGGTCTATTTGGATAGTTTTGGAGATTCAAGTATCAATATTATGGTTTATTGCTTTTCCAAAAGTGTCAAGTGGCAAGATTGGCTTGAGGTCAAACAAGATGTGATGTTTAAAATGGCAGAAATTTTTGAAAAAAACAACCTAGAGTTTGCCTTCCCATCGATGAGTCTCTATATGAGCGAGGGTGGTGGTGATAGCAAAAAGATTGATGGTTTGGAGTATCGAGGAGATGAGAAGTAGATAAAACTACATCTCCTCAATCCAAATATCAATGCTCTGCATTTTGGAGCGTTGATCAAGACATCGCACCCTATGTTTTCCCTCACCAAGATAACGATAGAGACTCTCTTTGGATTTGGCTTGAAGAGGTGGATTATCATCAATGAGCCAATAGATGGTGCTATTGGTATCAAAAGAGTAGCAGTTAAATTTCATCTTCTTTAGCTCTTGTGGCAAGGCTTTGTGGTGGATGTATCTGCCATTGGGGATGGGTGAAGTGATAAGTGGCTTATACTCACTCCACTCATCATAGCATCGATGTGCCTCTAAATCCTTCATCGATTCAATGTAGCCACTCTCCATCATCTTTGCCAACACCTCTGCACGAAGCAACGCACAAGGGGTTTGCAACTTCACTCCCTCTATCAAATCATCTTCAATGCTTTGTTTACACTTATTTAGCTCAATCACATCTTGGCAGATTTTACCTTTGTCAATAGTTGAGGGGCGTTTAAACCAACTCCTATCATCAAGCAATTTAAAGATCTTGAACATCGTTGGAGAGGCGATAGAGATGCCTGTGGGCTTGTGGGCTTCATTGATCTTGATTTTACGATTAAAGTTACCAAACCAAAGAGCAACGGTGTAACGAGGGGTATACCCAATGGTCAGTAGATCTTTGGCATGAGCCGATGTGCCTGTCTTAAAGGCTACTTTGCTCATCCCCTCAAAATACTCCCAAGAGGCTGAGAGATGCTCTCTAGGGGCATTGGCTAAAATTTCAGAAATAAGATAACTAGAGGCTTTAGAGAGTATGGGTATAGAGTTACGTGGTTCTTGCTTTTGGATGTAGTGAGCTTTTTGATAGAGCCCCCCATTTGCCAAAGAGGCATAGAGTTGGGCTAACTCCATCAGCGTTATTCCACTCCCCCCAAGTACAATAGCACTGCCGTAATAGCTTTTGTCTCTATCAATTGACTCTATCTGAGCCTTTTTGAGCAAAGCATAGAGTGAGTTCTCTCCTAGTACCCTATCAAGCTCCACGGCAACGGTATTGATCGAATACTGCAACGCCTCACTCGCACTGATCTCTCCCATAAAGCGTTTGGAGTAGTTTTGCGGGGCATACCCCCAAATGTTCAGCGATATATCGTAGAGGTTTTTAAGGGGTGTAATGATGCCCTGTTCAAGGGCTAAAGCGTAGATAAAGGGTTTGAGCGTTGAGCCTGCACTTATGGTTGCCCCTACCCCATCAATCTGACCGCTATAGTTTGAGCTAAAGTCATTTGAACCCACATAGGCTACAATCTCCATAGTATGGTTGTCAATCACAAGAGCAGAGCTGTTGTAGATAGCATAAGCAGCTAACTTTTGGGACTCATCATAAAGATACCCTTCGATCATCTGTTGCAATCTTGGATCAATGGTGGTATCGACTCTCTTGCCTGTTGTAATATATTGGCTTAGATGGGGCAGTTGATTGGGTGGAGCTCTACGCTTTGGGTTTAGCACCTCATCCATCGCTCTTGCCACTTTGTTATCTACATCCAGAGTAGCTAACACACGCCTCTTTAGATACTCTACTCTTTTGGGGTTTTGCTTGGGGCGATTGGCATTGGGGTTTTTGGGAATAGAGAGCAAGTAGGCAATTTGAGCGAGTGAGAGAGCCTTGGGTTCTACCCCAAAATAGAGATAAGCAGCCGAGGCAAACCCCTCGATATTCCCACCAAAAGGGGCATTATTAAGGTACAACGCTAGAATCTGCTCTTTGGAGTAGTGCCACTCTATCTGCAAGGCTCGAAGGGCTTCAGAAATTTTAGAAGATAGGGTACGCTTATTATCGCTCATCATACGGGCAAGTTGCATCGAGAGCGTCGAAGCCCCAATGCGTCGTTCGTTGCGTAGATTAAACCACACTGCCCTCATAATTGAAAAGGGATTAACCCCAAAGTGATAGTAAAAGTATCTATCTTCGTAGCTTAGCAGTACCTCTTGGATATCTTCACTTATCTCAGAGCTATTCAACTCCATCCGCACAAATCCATCAGAACTCAAATGAATATGAGCAATGCTCCCCTCTCTATCATAAATCACCGTCGAACGGGGTTTATGGAGCTTATCAATATCAAGAGGAAAGAGGAGGTAGAGGGTTGTAAATATAGCAACAATAGAGATAAAGATATAGAGAAATTTTTGCATTTTAAAACCTTAATAATACCTAAAATCCGTAGGGTGGTGCTTCCTAGCCCACCAACATCACGCTTTAAACGATGAATACTCCCAATCGTGCCAAACATCAACCAACCCATGTTTAATAGGATTGTCTTTGATATACTCCATCTTCTCATTCCAATCTTATTCATCTCGTATGGTGTGTTCATAATATCGTTTTTGCCAAATAGGCTGCATTCTATCTTTAAGACGACTCGATGATTGAGGTATGCTATTATCAGATTTGTATCGTTTGGTAAAGTTGTATTTGATTGCTTTGATGATATTGGGATACTCATTGGCATTTTGGGGTGTAATAATCATATGCAAATGGTCAGGCAAAATGACAATCGCATCAATACGGTAATGAAAATAGCGTTTGCTCTCTTTAAAGCTCTCACGCAGTAGCTCAATTTGCTCTATCAAAATAGGTTGGCGTAGATGAGTAACAATGGTGATAAAGTAGCTATACCCCTCTAAAAAAACTCTTTTATAATTTGCCATTTTTTATCCAATATTTTTTGGTGGGCTAGGAAGCACCACCCTACCCAACCCATAATTTTATAGGGTAATTGCGTTTTTCTCTTTGCATTTAAACCATACATTCCAAAACTCCATATCCAACCTACTACCTCTATAATGGTTAAAATCCGTAGGGTGGCGCTTCCTAGCCCACCAACACTCTAGTGATTGTATTTTATTTTTCCGTAGTTTGGTACTGCCTAACGTCAAAATCAAATTCAATCTATTGTTCAAGTTTGCTACCTCGTTCCCATGCCGATTTGGAGGGTGTTGTTTCACGATCTCTTTGCGTGGGGATGCGTATTGGAAGTTTGTAGTTTATTGAGGTTGCCAACTCCAATAGAGCATTGTCGAAGCTGGAGCTTCGCAACGAGCAAAACTTTTCATATATTCTACCTACTTTAGTTTTAAAAATTATTATAATTGAGAGTGTTTTGATTCTTGAGCTATTTGGTGGGCTAGGAAGCACCACCCTACGGCTTAAAACCCATCAATATCCTCTACCGACAAGAGTCGATACTCTACTTCATACCCTTGATACTTCTTAAGTACATTCACCGATTTTTTGACCAGTTCATCTCGATTTAATCGTTTGGGTGAGAGTTTGACTTCACATAAGAGTATCTTTTTATCTATCTCATCAACAGCTACAATATCAATCTCATTTTGATTACCACGCTCCCAATAGTTGCCTATAGAGGTATAGAGTTGCTTCTCTTTTAAAAGCTCAATAAAGAGCTTCTCTAAAAACTTCCCTTTAAAGGTAGAGAAGTCTCTAGCGATAATGCTTTTGAGTCGCTCATACCCCTGGGCTTCTACAATAGAGCGGTATTTATAGATAAATCGAAACCAAAAGGCTAAGAAGTTATCAATAATCTCATACTTTTGTACTTTAGAACTCTCTTTGGCACCAATTGGTTTGATGCTTTTGATAATATTATAATCATTTTCCAAGCGACTCAAATGACCCGATATGTTTTTTTCTAAGATCGATTCTATTTCACTTTTGGAGGTCTTAGAAGAAGCAATGAGACTTAGGATAGAGAAGTATGTACCATACTCTTTTCCAAACTCTTCAATGAGTCTACTCTTGCCCTCTTCTAAAAAGAGTGAATTGGGTGCAATGATCTCATCAATCATACTTTGGGCATCGAGGCTCTCATACAAAACAAAAAGTTCAATATATTTTGCAATACCCCCTGTCAAGAGATAAAAATCCAATAAGTTGGTAGGGGAGTAGTGGTTGTAGTCATTAAGTATCTCTTTGAGTATTGAAACTTTGAGGGGTTTGAGATCAATCTTAAAATCGATACGCCAAAAGAGTGGCTCTTTTTTATCTTCATAGATTTTTTTCATCAAAGAGTAGACCGAGCCACAAGCAATAAAGTGAACCCTACTCTCATTTTTGTGCAAATCCCAAAGCTTTTGTATAGAAGAATAGATAGTATCATTGATTTTGTAAAACTCTTGAAACTCATCAATAATGAGTGTAAAAGCTTGCGTTTTTGCTAGTTCCAACAGGTATGCAAAGAGTTGTTCAAACTTTCTCATCTCACCAAAAAACTTGATTCCTAACTTGGTCTCTATCTCTTCACTAAACTCTTCACATAAAAGAGGTTCATTTTTTTTAGAGATAAAAAAGTAGAGTGTTCTCTCCTCACTAAAAGGTTGCAGTGCCAAAGTGGTTTTCCCCACTCGTCTACGCCCTATTAACATCGTCATAATAGCACTCTTGTTTTTAAGTCTATCGGCTCGCTTTAAGATGCTCAGTTCATCTTCTCTATTATAAAACTTCATATAATAACCCCTGTTATAATAACCTAGGTTATTATAACATATTTAGAATGTAATGCTTTTAAAAAGATTGTTTTCTATGATTGCTTTAAGTGACGGTAGATCTTTTGCATCAATGGTACTGCTACTCCATGCTCAGCTGCCTCTTGTACCACATATCCCGATAGTGTTTCGAGTTCGGTTTGGTGATGGTTTTGAAAATCTAAGTGCATGGAAGTTGAAGCATCTTGAGGCAAAGAGGAGGCTGTTTTGAGTGCTTTTTCTATCTCATCTTCAATAGCGATACCTTTAGCTTTGGCTAGGGTTGCAATCTCTGTAAGCAGACCTTTGGCTTCATCAAAATGCTCTGTATAGATACGTTTGATACTCCTATCATAATAGCTTGTAAGTGAGGCAAACGCAGAGATAAAGAGGTATTTTTTCCATACTGCTACATCAATCTCCTCTTCAAACTTGGCTCGAAGTCCTGCATCTTTGAACATATACTCTACAAATAGAGCCTCACCAAAATACTCTTCATCTCCAAAGATAGCTGCAAAGACTTTGCCTTTTTTGCGTATGACTCCTGCTGATTGAATATGTGACAAGATATAGACACAACCATTAATCACTTTGGCATCAAACATCTCTCTAATAATTTGGTCATTATTAACCCCATTGGCAAAGGGAATCAATACCGTATCGGGTCGAATGGTTTTGGCTAGTGGCATCAAAGCCTTCTCAATATCGTAGCTTTTTACACAGACCAATATCAAATCAAAGGTACCTGTAGCTTCGTTGGCACTGCAAACTTCTGTGGGTATGGCTACAAACTCACCCTCATCTTCAATGACTTTTATACCATCTTTTTTGACTGCCTGTGCATGTTCGCCTCTAGCGATAAAGACGATCTCATATTTTTGCTTTTGTGTTCCAATAAGGCTACAAAACTTGGCTCCAATATAGCCCCCTACTCCGCCTATTCCGACAATTGCTACTCTCATAAAGTTTCCATTTTAATTTTTGTAGATATTATACTAACGAGATCAATAACTCTCTTACTCTTTCCAATTTGGCTCAATATTACCCTCACCTGCATCGGTCATAAACTCACGATAATCGCTTACATTGCTTACATTCCAATCACTTAAGTCGTGGTTGGCAAAATTATCGGCACTGTGAAACATCAATCTCATATTCGTTACACTCGATACGTTCCAGTCACTGATGGATTGGTTAAACTCATCGGCTTGTTGAAACATTTTGCTCATATCTTCGACACTTGAAACATCCCAGTTGCCAATGGATTGATTAAACTCTTGGGCATAGTAGAACATCTCACTCATATCCGTTACATTTGATACATTCCACTCATCAAGCGGTTGATTAAAGATAGTGGCATTGCGAAACAACTCTCCCATATTAGTAACCGTTGATACATTCCAATCATTAATGGGGTGATTAAAAGAGCGTGCATCTTCAAACATCATACTCATATCGCTTACATTGGATAGATCAGGTGCATCGCTGAAGTTTCCTTCCATGTTTTGACAATTGAAAAATGCCTGATTCATGCTTCTCCATGGCTGTCTTCCCCACTGTTCAATCATAATTAACTTCTCATTGTCGTAGTGATTGCCATAGTTTTCATAGTAATCATCAAAATAGATGGCAGGAAACCGCCCTGTAATCTCTATACGGTAGGTACCATTTACCTCATAGGTATGTGTAATATCACCCACAATATCTCTATCGCTTCTACCATCTCCCCAATCAACACTGTAGTCATAGGTATAGAATGGATTTGTGGTAATTTTGATTTGATTTACCTCTGTAGCTCCATCAATGGTTGTGTCCCACCAAGTCACAAATGATCCACCTTGGCTTGATGTGAGGGCATAGAGTTCTTCAAGACTCAAATTAGCAGTAGAACCACCTCCTGTAATCGATTGTGATGAACCGATATTTGATGCGGTATTAGATGAACTTCCTCCTCCACACCCTAGAAAAACAAAACTCATAAACAATAATTTAATGGCATTACGATACATAATAAATCCTCCTGCATAAGTTGTTATTATAATTTTAGCTTGGATAAACTTACAAATCCACCTAATGATAGATCGAAAGTAAATAGTATAGTGTAGCAAAAATTATTATACCATAATGAAGCAAAATATTTAGATTAACAACTTTAACCATCTTTTCTGTATAATCTCACAATGGCACTTGTGCTATCATATTTTATCTATCTATATCTTTAATCATCTAAATTACAATAATACTAGGATATAATTATTAATAAATCTAAGTTATAATCTATATATTAAAGATATAGTATAAGGAGTATACTATGGGTAAAAAAATTAAAAATCTTATTACAGGTGAAGTGGTTACAAAACCAGAACCAATTGATGAAGAGGTACTCTTTGATGGTGGAGTGATGATCACCGAGACAGACCCAGCAGGTATTATCACCTACGCCAATAGAAAATTTAGAGAACTTACAGGGTATACCAAAGAGCAACTTATTGGCTCACCTCATAATATCAATCGTCACCCCGATATGCCCAAAGTTGGTTTTGAAGATATGTGGAAAACTGTCAAAGATGGTAACTACTGGGAGGGATTAGTCAAAAACATGACCTCATCAGGAGCATACTATGTGGTAATCGTTTGGGTCAAACCAAAATATGATGACGATGGAAATATTGTAGGTTATATAGCAGGTAGAAAAGTACCCGATCAAGAGTTTGCACAACAGATGCTCAAAAAATATAAACAACTCAAAGATAAAGAGGGTGATGAGAAGTAAGAAAACTAAGTAGAGCTTTTCTACTTAGTTTATAATGATTAGAGTTGTTCTTTTGCTTTTTGTAGTGCTTCAATCACTGCATCAATATTGGCTTTTGGAAGGTGTACTTTCCAATCAGGCTCGTCTGCACTTGCTTGCAATGCTATACCAACACTAGCAACACTTGGACTATCTTTACCGTATGGCTCTTGAACTACTGATACGGTTATTTTACCATTATCTGTACCTGCCAAATCCATTGTTTCAATAATATTAGTGCTCATTTTAGCTCCTTAGTTATAATTATTTTAGTGAATCATAACATAAAAAGGCTTCTCTTTGTTAAATATGTGAAGCAAATTGATAAAATTACACCAATTAAGCTACTCTTTCAGTCTTAACCTAGGTAAATCCGATAACCCAACCCATCTAACCTTCAAGAAACATTTGCTCTAATACGATAGGAATATAAAAAAGAAATTTTTTCCTACTACTTATACTGTGTTACTTATTTCTCCCCAAAAAACTTATAAAAGAAGTTTTTTACCCGTTTGATTGGGCTTCGGCTGATAGCCAGTTCTCCTTGTTTAATATCTTGATTGATGGTACTGCCTGCTCCTATCATTACATCATCTTCAATCACCAAAGGGGCAATCAGTTGAGAGTCTGAACCCACAAAAACATTTTTACCAATTTTGGTGCGGTGTTTGTTTTTGCCATCGTAGTTACAGGTAATTACCCCTGCTCCAATATTGGTTCCCTCTTCGATGATGCTATCACCCAAGTAGCTTAAATGCCCCGCCTTGACACCTTTTAGTGTAGATTTTTTGACCTCTACGAAGTTGCCAATATGGGTATCAAGCAGATGCGAATTGGGGCGAATGCGTGCCAGTGGTCCAATGGATGAGTTGGTAATGATACTGTCTTCTACAACGGAGTTGGCTTTAATATGCGAAGAGGTAATAATAGTGTTCCCCTCAATGCTTACCCCATTTTCAAGTATCACTTCACCTTCAAATACAGCACGTGAATCAATATAGATACTCTCAGGCAGCCGCATGGTCACTCCATTTTTCATCAGCTCTTCTTTAATACGCCGCTGCATAATCACTTCGGCATTGGCTAGGTCAAGCTTGGAGTTGACCCCCTTAAACTCAGCCTCTTGCACATAGATAGGGTTGATGCTTTTGCCCTCATCTACTCCCATTTTGATAATATCGGTAAGGTAGTACTCCTGCTGGGCATTGTCGTTGCTCAGTCTTGGGATAAAACTATCCAGTACCTCTTTGGTGAGTGCATAGACCCCTGCATTGACTGTTGTAATCTTTTTTTGTGCTTCATTACAATCTTTCTCTTCGATAATCTCTTGTACATGGTTCTCTTCAATGGCTACTCGTCCATAGCCCGAGGGGTTATCAAGCTCAATCACGCTCATATTAATATCCCCTTCACCCTCAGCAAGTGCCATGATGGACTCTTTTGTCACAAGTGGCATATCACCATTGAGTATCACAACACGCTCATACTCAACACTCACGCCTCTCATTGCTCCTCCCGTTCCAGGGAAGTTTTGCACATCTTGAATATGAAAGTTAATATGATGATGATACTTCTCTTTGATAGCTTTTTGAATTTTTTCTTGTTGATGATAGAGTACGATGGTAATATCATCACTTACCTCTAAAGCCGCATCGATAGCATAAAAGAGCATCGATTGCCCTGAGATTTTATGGAGTACTTTGGGGGTGTCAGATTTCATCCGTGTTCCCTGCCCTGCTGCTAAAATAACCACACTAATTGACATAATATATTAAACCTTTTGAGTTTTTTGTGTAATTATACCAAACTAATGATAGAGAAGAGAAGTTAAGTTTAAGGCTTTTAAATGTAATCTTAACATTGCTAAAATAAAGTAACTGTTTTTTCTATAGAAACGGTAAAGATTTAAGAAAAAAATATTATAATTGTGTTCTACTATTTAATATCATACATTATAATTTTTTGCTATAATCGTACTTCAGAAATTATATAACTATTATTTTTAATCTAGGAGATTGTTGATTTATGTTGGATGTATTAATTGTCGGTGGCGGTGCAGCAGGATACGGTTGTGCTTTAACATTAGCTTCAGTAGAAGAGAAGTTTGAGTGGGCAAAAGATCGTCAATATCTTATGCTTGATAGCGGTGATTCAGATATTTTAAAGGCACGTTTTTATAACTTAGCAGGAGTTGAGTTTGGTATAGGTGGAGATAAACTACTCGATACTATGCAAAAGCAACTAGCCAACTACCAAAGTGTAACGCTTGAAGATAAAAAAGTAACCAAGATTGAAGATATTGAAGGTGGCTTTCGAATTATCTGTGATGATAATAGCCACTATGAGGCAAGTCGTGTAGTTTTAGCTACGGGTATGCATGCCTTTGATATTGATATCAAAGGTGTTGAAATAATACCTCATGATGATGTACTCAAACCCAAAAAGATTTGTCTCAAACACAATGACAATATTGTAAGAGAAGGACTCTATGTGGCAGGACTTGCAAGTGGTGTCAAGACAATGTTTGCCATTGCCAATGGAGAGGGAGCAAAAGTTGCTTGTCAGATCTTCAAAGAGTGGACGGATAAACCCATGGTCGCTCACGACTCAATCAAAAATTAAAAAGGTAAAAAAGTTTTGAAAAAAATTGCCAAGTTTATTGCATCATGGCTCTATAAACAGATATGGATTCTTGGGGTGATATGGACTGCCATGGTCATTTTGATCACTATCTTTCAAAACTATCCAAGTTGCACCGCCAATTTTGATTGGCTGCATGACTTACTCAATCTTTTAACAGGTATTTTTTTAATTGATACATTTATTATTTTTCTCTTTCTCTTTACCCAAAGCCGTAAAGTAGACCGAAATATTAGAGCCAACAAAAACCCTCTGGAGAATACCTGCATCTCTTATCACAAAGATGATATAGAACAACACGAACACCTTAGGGTCTTTATTATTCCTGTCTATGTTATGTTTCTCTATGCAGTATCTAAAATTATCATGCTTACGATTCACGGTGATATTCTCAATATCGATCACTACCCTAGCTATCTAATATGGGGATTTATTCTCTACTTTTCATTTAGATTTTGGTACCGCTTTAAAGAGTATGTAGATATTGAAGACCGCTACAGCATCAACTATACCTTAGTAGTATTGGTATGGACACTCTTTGCGATTTTTTGGGAGTCTGTTATTCCATATATAGCTGATATTATCAAGTTGGCACAATGTTTGATTGATAACATTGCACAACTGAGTCACGCATCAGGTGGCATAGGCATCTAAAAACTAGAGTGTATTATAGGCTCTATCCCCTGCATCTCCAATACCGGGAATGATAAACCCATCATCGTTAAGTTTTTCATCAATTTGTGCAATATAGATATCGACATCACTGTGTGCTTTGGTTACAGTTTCCAATCCAACAGGTGCTCCAATGATATTAAGAGAAATAATTCTACTTGGTTTTTTGGTTTTGATAAGCTCAATAGCATCAACAAGTGAACCCCCTGTAGCTACCATAGGATCAAGCATAATCGCAATTTTGCCCTCAATATCGGGAACTCTATCGTAGTAGATATGTGCTTCAAGTGTCTGCTCATCACGCTTCATTGCTAAAAAGCCTGATACGGCATTGGGCAGAGCTTCTACCAAGCCATCCATCATCGGCAGTGCTGCACGAAGTACGGGGATAAAAACAAACTGTGACTCATCAAAGCTAGGAAACTCACCCTTGCCTTTCCATGTCTCAATCTCTCTATTCTCCATAGTGGCATCGCTCATCGCTTCATAAAAAAGTAGATTGGCAATTTGAGCAATATATTTACGAAACTCCATGGCATTAAGGGTATTGTCTCGAATAGCCGTAATGTAGTGAGTTAGTAGTGGGTGGTCTATCTGTTTAATCATCTTTCTATCTCCTTTAGATCTTGAATTATCCCAAAATATCTATTAATTTTACTTAAAGCTATTCATAATCTATGATTTCGACTTTTACTTCACCTAACCAATTACTCCCAACTATCTCATAGAGCCCCTCTTTGAGTGGAATATTGAGTTCTCCACTCCCAATGCTGTCTATCTTATTATCACCGTGTTCGTCAATATCGTACCGCCAGCTATCATCTATCTCATACCCTTCTAGTTTTAATAGAAGCTCACTCTCATCGGGGCTTACAAACGCATCAAAAAGGCTCTGATTGATCACTTGAGTCTCACCATTGCTAGAGTAGTATACAATGGGTAGTATGCCACTGCTAATATCACGACGATCGATAGCTTGTGTAATATTGGCTATCTCATAGAGATGTGGAGAGAAGATTTGACTTGAAAAAACAATCTCTGCACTGTTATCCTCTTCATTTCTATCATCAACCTGTACTTGCGTAAGCGATATTTTAACTCTTTTTTGGGAGGTAAAAAACAAAGAGAGTTGATTCCATGCCGCTATATTATCATTAAGCGAGGTGTGGGTTTCATGAAAATAGCTCTGAGTTGGTTGAAATCCCTGATAGGCACTCTCAAGATTATCTATTCTAAAGTAGGTATCTTTAACGAGCTGATAACCATCGTTGGGATAGTATTTACCTTTTAAAGAGAGATAATTGGTCAAAACTGAATCCAAGTCATCCTCTTTGGTAGAGCTCTCAAAACCAATCAAGATATTTTTATAATAGGGACTGCTGCCCACTTTTCTATTCCCAAACGCTCTATTAATCCAATCATAATCCATATGATCCACCTCGGGTGCATCAAGATCAAAGAGACCCGAAGCGAACATCAACCAAGATTCACTTGTTATATAATTACCACCCACTACACCTTCAGCCGAAAACCATTTAGCAATTTTGTTTTGACTGGCTAAATTTTCAATATCTTTTTCTATGATGTAACGTGTCACCAATGAACCCATACTGCCACTAAAAAAGTTCACCTTAGTAGCATTACTCTCTTGCATCTTCTCTTTGGCAAACTTCGCAACTCTCAGTGCATAGCGTGGAATCCCATTGGGTGTATTTTCTACTTCATCAATATCACTTTGAGTATAGTATGCTGGGGCTTGTTTCCCATAATAGGTTGTAGAGATCACAATATTCTCATCAAAGTTACTCTGATCACCTTGATAATCAGTCGAAAAACCTACAATAGATGCCAACTCTTTATTGGCATCAATAGGCTCAATATCACCATAAACCCCCTCTCTTTTATAACCGTCACGATTAAAACCGTGTACCAAAATAGTTAAAGGTCTTTCAACTATCGGTTCGGGTGTGGGAGTTGGTGATGGTGTTGGTGATGGTGATGGTGATGGTGATGGTGTGGGTGAAGACGTTGCTGATGGTTGAGTTGTTACGGGTTGTGTTGGTGTAACAGTAGGGACAACAGTTGGTTGAATTGGATCTAGGCTAGGTATGGGTGTAATCTCTACTAGAGGTTGAGTGGGCATTGGTGTAGCAGTAGCTCCAAAAGGGAGTGGATTTGGCTTTACCGTGGGTGTGGGAAGCGTCTGAGGAGTATCCTCTTCATTACTACCACAAGCAGTAAAAGAAAGTAAGATAAAACTTATTAAAAGGTAGTGCATCATTGATTTCATGGTTTTTCCTTTGATAGCTAAAGTTTAACACAATTTGAGAACCTTTCCACATAAATTCCACTAAACAGATACCATTAAGTACAATCTATATAAAAAGACTAAGTTTATTACAAGTATATAGAAACGCTAATGAAAACTCTCTTAAAAAATCTTATTTTCTCCCTATAAAAAAATTTCACTTTTGTATTTCAATAAACCTTTGCACTAGGTACTACCGATGTTGATAGATTTAAATGTGCATCTTGATCATCAAAGAAGATATCGGCTCCAAAGGCATCGAGTATCTCATACTTTTCACTCCCACCCAAAAAGAACGCCTCATCGACGCGTACACCCCAAAGATCAAGCGTTTTAATCACACGTTCATGGCTAGGAGCCCCTCTTGCCGTTACTAGTGAGGTACGGATAGGGGAGTCTTCACTAGGGAACTTGGATTGAATTTTGGAGATGGTCATCAGCAGTTTGGCAAAGGGACCTTGAGCCAAAGGGTTCTCACGGTTTACTTTTTCATGAGCGATAAAGGCATCAAGCCCCTCTTTTTGATAGATCTCTTCAGACTCTTTGGAAAAGAGCACCGCATCCCCATCAAAAGCAATACGAACCTGATCCCCTTTAGATTTTCGTACTCGGCTAGTAGAGGGAAGAATCTTGGCAGCAGCTACACCGTACTCTAATGCCTTTTTGACATCTGCTTTATTGGCTGATAGAAAAAGATCAACTTTAAAGGCTTTGAGGTATTTAGCGGTATTGGTACCACTTGTCCACCCTGAACGCTCGATATCCAATCCATAGTGTTCAATGGCATGGGTAATACGCAGGCTCATAGCGGGATTGTTTTTAGAGATGATAATCACCTCAACCTCTCTGGCACTTTTATCAAAGTAGCTGTTGATCTTGAGCAGATTATCGATGAGGCGGTAGGCACTTCCCTTTTTTAAAATAGTGTGTTGATTTTTAAGAAGATAGCTGTAGTAGGCATCAAGTCCCTCTTTTTCAAAGATCTCATTTTCCTTTTCAAGATCAAAGAGAGCCCTTGAGGAGATAGCTACTACAAGTTTATCGCAGAGATTGTAGCCCATTGATTAATAAGAGAACTTATAGCCTCTTCGTCGTACCGTATGAATCACTTGGAAGCCAAGAATGTTTTTAAGTCGTTTACGTATCTGATTAATAGCAACTTCAACGGTGTTATCACTCACATACTCTGGCTCTTCCCATAGGGCATTAATGATCTCATCTTTAGAAAAGACTCTTTGCTTACGCAGTGCCAAATAGGCTAAAATATCAAAGGTCTTACCGTTAAGTGAAACGATCTTCTCATCGTATTTGATCTTTTTATTGGTGATGTCTATTACCAATTTACCGACATTAATTTTAGTACCAAAAAGACTTCGCATATTGGCAAGTACTTTTGCTGCTAAAAGATCAGGCATATCGATATTGTGGCATACCACATCATCTACTCCCAATTTATAAAGAGCAATTTGGTTGCGTTCTTTATGCGTTAGAATAATGATCTTGGTTTCACTCTTTTTCTTTTTGACATCATTAACATACTTTTCAAGTGAATATTTAATACCCTCATCGACAACAATGATCAATTCGTAGTGTCTAAAGTCTGTAAAGTTTGTGGCATCGTAAAGATCCCGTGCATCGTCAACAATACATATAAAGTATTTTTGCAGTTCGATTTGTAGCTGTTTGACGTAGTCTGTGTCAAACCCTATTGTTAATATCCTCATCCGACTATTTCCCTAGTTGATAATTTTTTAGAATGTCTACTTTTACAGTAAAGGACTAAAAAATAATTTGAATAAGGAGTTATATCAAAAAAATGCTTATTTAAAAATAAAAGTAGCTTTTAGTAATTTTTTGATATACTATATATCCTTTTCAATAAAACCTATTTAATCCCCTGCAAATGCCGTATAAACGGCTCTGGAGCTATAAAACCTGTAATTGTTTTTTGAGAAAGATAAATATTTTCTTTGTCAAAAAAGATAATATTTGGTGTACCAAAAAGCTCATATTTCTTTAATATTGCCTGATCTTGTGCAGTATTGTCACTCAAGTCAACTTTGATAAAGGTGAAACGTTCCATCTCCTCTTTAACCAAAGCATTTGGAAATGTGATAGTATCAAGCTCCGTACAGGCTGTACAAGCTTTTTTGGTAAAATCTACGATAACAGGTTTACTACTTGCAGCAATCTCCTTTTCGAGCCTCTCTATAGAGTAGCCCTTGTAGTTCTTTTTTTGCTTTGTCTCAATGGTCACAGAAGCACTTGTGGTAAACTTTTCAAAGGGTTTGAGCATAGAAGTAGCTCCACTAAGAGCACCAATAAATAGAGAGAGAGCATAGAGCATGGCAACAACAGCCAATATTTTGCTCACATAGCCTAATAGTGATGCGACCTTTTCATTATCAAAAATCCCAAAGTAGATCGATAAACCAATAAACCAAAGTGAGTAAAGAATCAGTGTAATGGTATCATTAAGAATGCGTGAAATCATAAATATAGCAAGTAGTAACATAATTATACCAAAAAATTGTGAAACTTTACTCATCCAACCACCAGGACGGGGCATAAATTTACCTGCACCTATTCCAATAAGTAACAGCGGTACTCCCATACCAAAGCTCATCACAAAGAGTGCCAACCCTCCAAGCAGTGCATCTCCACTGTGCGAGATAAAGAGAATGGCTCCTCCAAGAGGGGGTGCAACACAAGGTCCTACAATTAACGCAGAGAGCAGTCCCATAATGGCTGTACCTAAAATCCCTCCTTTGCCCTGTGCATCATCACTGACTTTAGTTAGTTTACTTTGCCAAGAGGCAGGCAGAGCAATTTCATAGTATCCAAAGAGTGAAAAGGCAAGAGCCACAAAGACACCTGCAAAAACACTCAATACCCATGGGTTTTGCATTGATGCCTGAATATCAGCCCCCATCAATCCTGCAATAAGCCCGACGACTGTATAGGTGATTGCCATAGAGAGGACATAGACCAGTGAGATAAAAAAGCCTTTGGATGCACTTGGTTTGCCATCACCCGATTGGGAGACAATAATCGATGAGAGTATAGGAATCATGGGGAAAATACAAGGCGTGAGTGAAAGCAAAAGCCCAAAGATAAAAAAGAGAAATAAGATAAACCAAAAGCTCTCATTGGCAAGTGTTTGGGCGATATTTTTGGTACTGGTTTCACTGGTAAGGGATGAGACCTTTTCAAATGTACTTGCCTCTACGCTCTCTTTATTACTAGCTGGCGTAGGTTGAGGCTCTATCTCTTTTACTTCTGTAGTAGTTGCAGGAGAACTGTGTTTAAAATCAAAAGTTTTTGTAATGGGTTGATAACATATCCCTGTAGCAGAACACCCCATTAGATCAATCTGAAGAGTGTAATCACCATCAACTTGAGTCTCAATTGCTTTACGATCTAGTTCAACCACAACCTCATGTTCATAGATCATATCCCCCTCATCATCAATGGCAGGAGGCAGTGTGGGTTTAAGCTCTATATTTTTGGGTGCAACTATCGTGTATTTGAGTGAGTTTTGATAGAGATGGATATTTTTACCAAGTGTGATCTGGGTATGGATCTTATCACTTTGAAGTGTTGCATTTACTTGAAAAGCTTCACTGGGTTTTAAAAATTTGTTTTGGAAAGGTAGATCATTATTGTTATTAAAAGCAAACAGTAGACCACTCATTAAGATAATGAGTATAAAGGTATTTCTCATAGTGGATATTCCTCATCAGTGTATTCTAGCAAAACTATAACAAACAATAGTAAATAGAGAATTAACCCTATAAGGTAGAGCTAAAAGATTCATAAATAAGGCTTGATTGTACACACTCAATTGCAATTTATACTACTAATTTGAGTCATTAAAAAAACATCCTTGGGGTCTGCTTATCTCAATTTTAGACAAAAATAGGCATAATTTAAACCCAGTAAGCAAGAGGAGTCATAAAATGTTAGGTACGCTTTATCTTATATATTTTATTATCATTGGTCAATTGATTGCCAACAGAGTATTTAATAAAGAGGCAATCTATTATAAGATTTGGGCAGGCGGAATAATTGGCATTCTTGCAACAGCATGGACAGTGATTCCCTTTGCATTTATTTTGGGATTTAATACAATAAACCATTTGCTAGCAGTAGTACTTACTCTACTTTTATATTTATTATATGCCCAAAAATCTCATAAACCCAAAGCATTTGAATTTAGTGAACTCAAATCGTTAATAGTACCATTAGGGATGATTGTTCCTATGACGATGATTATTGGAACTCTATTTTACACACATATTTTATTACCTGGCAGCACTCAAGAGTTGCTAGGGGGTCAGTCGACATTTGGAGACTTGGCGATGCATCTTAGTATGACAAACTCAATTGCCACACAACAGACCTTTCCACCAGATTACAATATTTTTGCAGGTTCAAAACTCTCCTATCCCTTTTTAGTCAACTCCCTCTCGTCGACCTTTTATCTTTTGGGTGCATCACTTAGGGATGCGTTACTTATTCCCTCAATCATCATAACTTTCTATTTGGTTTTTGGGTTTTATTTTCTTGTCTATTATCTGCTAGCTAGACATATGGCATCGTACATAGCATCTTTGCTCTTCTTTTTTAACGGTGGGTTTGGTTTTATCTATTTTTTGGATGGACTACGTAATAATCCTTCAAATTTTACAAGAATGTTTGAAGAGTGGTATCATACCCCTACCAACTACAATGAACACTTTATTCGTTGGTCAAATGTGATTTGCGATATGCTTGTTCCGCAACGAACAACACTGATAGGCTGGGCTATTGTCTTTTTTTTATTCTGGTTGGCTCTAAGAGCGATTGAAAACAAGAAAAATCTCTATTTTTTAGTATTGGGTATTATGACAGGACTTATGCCTATGATCCATACCCACTCCTTTTTGGCATTTGGAGTTATTGCCTTTGTCTGGTTTGTCATAGAGTTAATCAAAGAGACAAAAAGGATTGAGTATATTAAAAAGTGGTTATATTTTGGTATTCCTGTAGCAATACTTGCTCTGCCCCAACTTATGTTTTGGACATTTTCACAAGCTACAGGTGATGGTTTTACACGGTTTCATTTTAATTGGGCAAATGAGGGGGATATTTGGCTTTGGTTCTATATCAAAAACATAGGTATCGTCTTTATACTTGCTCTTCCTGCATTTTTGTCTGTCTCTAAACGACTGCAAAAAATCTATATTGCTCCCCTTGTACTCTTTTTGATAGCCGATTTTATTGTATTTCAACCCAATCTTTATGATAACAATAAACTTTTTTATATGTGGTATCTCTTTACCGTTATTATCGTGGTCGCTTTTTTGCTGCAGATACATTCTCTCTTAAAACCCCTTAAAGCAAGATACCTCCTCCTTGCCTTTGTCATTTTTGCAGGAACTTTTTCTGGGTTATTGACGTATGGTCGAGAGTTCAACTCCAAGACCTATCTCTTCTCTCCTGCCCAACAAAAAGCAGCTTCGTTTGTCAACAAAAACCTACCTAAAGATGCACTCTTTTTAACAGCAACAAATCATTTAAATACTATAGCTGCATTGACAGGAAGAGATATCTATTGTGGATCAGCTATTTATATATTTTTCCACGGTCTTGATTTCCATGGTAGAGAAAAAGAGATAAAGCAAATGTATACCAACAAGCATCAATTTGCCAAGTTGACACGTGAAAAAAAGATTGATTATGTTTATCTAAGTGTCTATGAAAGAAAAAAGTATGGGGTATCGGCAAACTATTTTAAAGCTTACCCAAAAATATATGATGCTGATGGTATAACTATATTCGCTGTATCGCATAAAGCTATTTTAGCTTCAAACAATGATTAAAACAAATGCATTACTGTAAGGCTTCTATGCTAAAATAGCGTACTAATTTAAAGAAGGGCAAACCCAATGTTACAAGAAGAGATAAGCAAACATATCAAAAAACTATCCTACCCTCTCAAAGAGGAAGATGAACTCAAAATGGTACTCAAAAAAAGACTCACTAAAAAAGAGTTTAAGATAATTGAGTATAATATTGCCAATCTCACGATGGATGAGAAGTTAGCCAAACTCAACATCGATAGAGAGCGATTTGATGCACTTGAAAAAGGGCTGATCAAAAAATTAAACTATGAAAAGATTAAACATCAACTAATGTCAATCAAGGAGTAGATATGTCGATTAATGTTGTCTGTCCTCACTGCATGAAGGTCAACAAAATTCCAGTCAAAGAGAGTTACAGCAAAGCCAACTGTGGAGCGTGTAAACAATCGATACTAGGTGTTGAAGCCAAAAGCGTTAATGAGGAAGAGTTTGAAAAGTTTATAATCAATAGCGATATTCCTGTAGTGGTAGATTTTTGGGCACCGTGGTGTGGACCGTGTATGCAGATGGCACCTGTATTTAATCAAGTAGCCAAAAATATGTCGCTTAAAGCCGCACTGCTCAAAGTCAACAGTGATGAGCAACAAAACTTAAGTGCCAAATACGCCATTCGTTCCATTCCGACACTTATTGTCTTTAAAAACGGAGTCGAAGTTGATCGTCTAAGTGGAGCACTCAATGAAGCACGACTGACCAACTGGATCAACCAGCACCGCTAATGCCAAATGCAGAGATTTTGTTGCTCGAAGATGATAGCAACCTCAATGATACCATTTGCGATTTTTTAGAAGATAATGGGCACAGTGTCACTTCAGTCTATGATGGTATAGAGGCTCAAGATACGCTTTATGAGAAGCGTTTTGATCTACTCTTGCTTGATGTCAATGTACCCAACTTCAATGGTTTTGAACTGCTACAATGGGCGAGGGCTCAGGGGCATGATGCTCCTGCTATCTATATTACATCACTCAACAGTGTGGATGATTTGGAGATGGGGTTTGAGAGCGGATGCGATGACTATATCCGCAAACCCTTTGAGCTTAAAGAGCTGCTCATTCGCATTGAGACACTTCTAAGACGCAGCTTTTCAAAAGATAAAAAAGATCTAATCGCCATTGATCAAAACATTCACTACAATATCCAAAGCAGTGAGCTCTACATCGATAACCACCCCTACCCTCTAGGCAAAAAAGAGTCATTACTGCTCAAGATTTTTATCAAACATATTGATGAAGTTGTATCGCATGAGTATATCTACAGCCACCTCTGGAGCTTTGATGAGACCCCAAGCGACACCTCACTGCGAACCTATATCAAACACCTACGCAAAATTTTGGGCAAAGATAGAATTATCAGTATCAAACGCCAAGGGTATCGATTTACACAAAACCGTGAGTGACTTTTGATTTTTGTATGCTTTTTGGGTATACTTAATGCAATCAATCCAAGGAGCTAAGCCATGAGACAAACTGAATTGATTGACAAGCTAAAAGCCTTAAAGAGTAGTTTGATGGATGATGGCATTTTTGGTTTGTATGCCCTCTCGTTCCCAAATTCTTGCTTGGGAATGCCTAGTGGAGTTATCGATTTAAAAGAGAAGTATTTTACTCTCAACACTCGTAGGTTTGGCACTGCCAAACGTCTAGGGCAAGAGACGACTTTAAAAGAAGGGTATTTTAACCAGAGCATTTTTGGAAGTTTTAACCTTTTAATCCCAATACAATATATCTTGACGTTTGGCAGTGCCAAACCTACGGGAGCAAAACCAAGCCGTAGAGTGGGCTTCCTAGCCCACCAAAAGGATAGATTGTGGAATTAGTCTATCTTTGGGTAGAAAAATATAAAAATATAGAGAAGCAAGGGTTTAATTTTTCGCCGAGGTTTGAGTGCGAGTTTTTTCCTGAATATGAAAAAGACAACTATGATCAAAATGCATTAACAGAGAAATCTATATTCAAAATTAAACCTAAAAAAGACATTGAAAATTTTTTTAGTACAAATATAAATATTACTGCTATAGTTGGTGAAAATGGAAGTGGAAAAAGTAGTGTTATGGGTAATATAGCAATGCAAAATGCAAATTTCATTATTTATGAAAATAGTGATACGCTATTTCTCTATACCCCTGATTCAGAATATGTCAAAAATGTCATATTTAATCAAATAGAAAAAGTTTCAGAAATTAATTTTGATTTCTTTGCTTTAGACTATGATATACTTATGCCAAATTTAACAGATGAATATATTGAGTTAGATATTATATCAGGAACCACATCAATTAATATAATAAATTCAATTGTTTCAATTGATAATCGTAATATAGACTTATATGCTTATAAATCTATTGTAAATAGATTACTTATTCAATACTCTAACTCTTCAACTATTTTTAACTATAATCCCTCTGTAATCACATTACAAAAAAATTATGAATATATTCATAATAAATTAAAATATGATATAAGTGAATTAGAGGGAAAAATACTATTATCTGAATTTAGTAATGAGCCTACAAATGCATATCTTTATTTGTATCAATTATTTAATGACTTTTTAAATGATGACGAATTTATGCTTTTATTATATTTATTTCTTCAAATTTACTCTAATAATCCATTGGTTCTTGATTTACTAGATGAATTATTCGATGACCCTGAATTAACTTTTGTAGACTTAAAAGAACAAATTTTTGATTCTATACCAAATCACATTAATGATTTGAAAATATTAAGAGATAATTTTGATGAGTATGTGGCTATCCTAAAAAAAGAAAACTTTTTTCATATACAACTTTCTCTTAGTGATTTAAAAAAAAGCTCTGAAATCAATTTAAATCTACTCTCAAATTCATATATATTTAATATTATAGAAATAGACTTCTATAGTCAAAATTATATTAAAATTCATGAGCTTAGTCAAGGTGAACGATATATCTATATCAATATGTTGATGATATATGATAAAATTATGAATACTGAGAAGGATAATATTTTAATATTTTTAGATGAACCCGATTTAACCCTGCATCCACAATGGCAAAAAAACTATATTAATGAATTGATAAATTTATTATCACAAATAAAAAATAAAAAGTTTCAAATAGTAGTATCTACCCACTCTCCATTCCTAATATCTGACCTCCCCAAAGAGAATGTAGTTTTCCTAAAAAATGGTAAACAGGTCTATCCATTTGAAAATAAACAAACCTTCGGAGCAAATATCCACACCCTCCTATCCGATGGATTTTTTATGAGTGATGGCTTGATGGGGGAGTTTGCAAAGAATAAAATCAATGAAATAATAAGTTTTCACAAAGAGATAATTGAACTTCAAGAAAAAGAAGATAGTCAAGAGTTAGAAGCCTATAAGTGCGTTTATGAAGATAAACAAAAAGACTTTTGGCATATTCAATCTATCATAGGTGAAGAGTATCTTAAACAAGTTGTCAAAAATCATCTTGTAGAGATAGATAAAATTCTTTTGGGTGAAGATAAAGCAAAAGAAGCAGAGATTCAACGGTTAGAAGATCAAATCAATGCACTCAAGGGTAATCAATGATTAAGATAGAGTATCCATCCAATATCAATCAAGCCTATTATAATGAAATTGCCAATAGTAAAGGGAAAGCATTTAATGGAAAGAGTTTTGAAGCGTATTATAATCACCATTATAAATCAAAATTGGGATATGAACTCAAAGAGATTTTATGTGGAGATTTTGAGCAATTATTAGCTATTAAAAACACATTAGGTACTAAGTACACAAAAGACAACTCTATCAAAAAGTTTTTTAATTATGATTATAGTAGTTCAGATAAATTTAAACCTCTTTTATCTAAACTTCAACCAAAAATTTCAAAGTTTATACAAGATAATCTCTCTTTGCATACTTGCTACTATTGCAATGTTGAACTGATTAATACCTTTGAAGGAATAGATAAAAAAACAAAAAATTCTTTTACTTTAGACCATGTTATTGATAAAGGTACTTATCCATACTTGGCATTGAGTCTTTATAACTTTGTACCCTCTTGTTATGTTTGTAACTCAAAAGTCAAACGAACAAATTCAATAGACACTTTATCTCCTACTAATAAAGATTTTGACTTTAAAGAGAGAGTAAAATTCAAAACTTTTTTAAATAATTATAATCTATTGATTGAAAACCCTAATGATATAGAACTATGGTTGATAGAGGATTTTTCTAATAAGTTTGATGATTATATCCAAGCACTTAATCTCAATAATCGATACAAATATCATAAAGACAAAGTAATTGAGATGATACACAAACGCAAAGAGTACCCTGATAGTCGAATAGAAGAACTTTCTAATTTAACACAAAAAACTTATGAAGAGGTCAAACACGATCTGTTTGGAATCTATCGTGGTGCAGACCTACACAAACGCCCACTATCCAAACTCATTACAGATATATCGCAGGAGTTAAAGCTACTATGAACCATTTAACCTATCGGTGGGCTAGCAAGCTCACCCTACAAAAAAGTATAATATTTGATAGAGTGGAGAGCCGTAGATTTGGCACTGCCAAACGTACTACATGAGTATCAAAGCAAAAGGATAGAAAATGCAAAAACTCCCAATAGGAATTCAAACCTTTAGATAAAAGCAAAGAGGCATTTCAAAATGAAACTTAACTTAGACGGTGGATTGCATCCACCCTACGGTTTCAAATTATAATTTAGATAAGATTAGACAATAAAAATAACAAAAGGAGAAAACAAATGAACGAACAACTACGCAATAATATTGAAGATGTAATCCAAAATATAGAAAATGCAAGACTAAGTGTCAGTGGGCATCATATTGTTAAATTAGTGGGTGTGGGGAAGTATTCCGATACAGACTCCATCAAAGCACTCTATAATCTTGGTCAGCGAGCCTTTGGTGAAAATCAGGTACAGCAGCTTGAAACGCGTGTAGCAGAGCTTGAAGAGTTGCCTTTAGAGTGGCACTTTATTGGACGGTTGCAAACAAACAAAATCAATAAATTGATTGATATTAATCCCTTTTTGGTGCAATCGATTGATTCATTGGAGTTGGCACTTGCTATTGATAAACGATTGGCTCAAAAGGGGCGAAAGTTTAATGCACTATTACAGATCAACTCAGCCAATGAAGAGCAAAAAGCAGGGGTATCCAATGAAGAAGCCCAAGATGTTTATGCTCAGATACAAGAGCAGTGCCCCAATATCAACCTCAAAGGGGTGATGAGTATTGGAGCACATACAGACGATACCAAAGTGATTCAAAAGAGCTTTGAAGATACCTATAAAATATACCAATCACTCCCCAACGCTAGCATCTGTTCTATGGGGATGAGTAGTGATTATGAACTTGCCATTAAGTGCGGTTCAAACTTGGTGCGGGTAGGTTCTGCACTCTTTAAAGGTTAAGCGATGATGTCTCCACAAAAAAAGGCAACGGTTGTATCAAGTTCCGTTGCTACAGTATTGGTTATTGTCAAGCTCGTCATTGGTATTGCAAGTGGTTCTGTGGCACTGCTAGCCTCTGCCATTGATTCACTATTGGATACACTCGTATCCATTCTCAACTTCTTTGCTATCAAAAAGTCTGAAGAGGATGCAAATGCCCAGTATCAATACGGCAAAGGCAAAGTTCAGGCAATTGCAGCGGTGATTGAGGGAACCGTCATTACCATCTCAGGTCTCTACATTATGTATGAATCGATCCAAAAAGCGATGAATGGTACCACGACGACACTGCTTATGCCCTCAATGGCAGTGATGCTCTTTTCGATTGTTGTCACCTACCTGCTCGTAAAGTATCTCCTTAGAATTGCCAAAGAGACGGACAATATTGTCATCAAAGCCGATGCTTTGCATTATAAGACAGATTTGTGGAGTAATGCGGTTATTTTACTTGCATTAATACTTGTTTATGCTACGGGCATTGATCTTATCGATGCAATCTTTGGTTTTTTTATAGGTATTTACATTATCTACTCAGCTTATGAGATTATTGTTGAAGGCATTGAGATACTGCTTGATAAGGCTCTTGATACGGAAGTAGTAGAGGGGATTGAAAATATATTGAATGCACATCAAGAGATCACAAGCCACCATTGGCTCAAAACACGAACCGATGGGACGACCAACTTTGTAGAGTTTCATATGGTTCTACGACCCAATATGCTCCTGCTTGAAGCCCATAGAATCGCCGATATGGTCGAAGAGGAGATGATGGCACTCCAAAGCAATCGACGCTGGATCATCACCCCTCACTTTGACCCTTATGATGATGAAGATATTAATGAGGCACTACTGCACGGGAAAAGCCCTTTAGAGATTGTCGAGCAAAAAAACAATGCCTAGAGCCATCTACCTGCTCTCCCCTAGCCCCTTTGAGGGGGTAATCAACCTTCCTATGATTCAGTTTGAGAGAGTTGCTGATGCCTTGCTACTAGAGGGATGTGATACACTGATCTTTACTTCCAAAGAGGCGGTCAAACAAGCCTATGCAATCAATAGAAGTATCACAAACTACCCTGCCATTGCCATAGGGAGTGCAACACAAAAAGCATTAGAAGCATTGGGTATTGATGTAATCCACAGTGCCCAAAAATTTTACGGTGAAGTATTGGCAAAAGATATCCAAGAGTACTTTGCCGATAAAAAACTCCTATACCTAAGACCGAAAAAAGTCTCAACTAATATCAAAGAGCTTCTCAAAAATAGTGCGATTGATATAGAGGAGCAGATTATCTATCAAACAATTTGCAAAGAGTATAACGGTGATCATAAACCACCCCAAGGCTCTATTATTATCTTTACCTCCCCTTCAACCATTCGATGCTTTTTGCAAAACTTTGAGTGGGAGAGTAGTTACAGTGCCGTTGTCATTGGCAAAGCCACTCTTCAATACCTCCCTAAAGAGGCTCATTATCAAATAGCCCATCAACCCTTGATTGAAGCCTGTATCAAAAAAGCAAAATTGCTAAAAAGTATGAATAGAATTTAACAATTTAAAGCTCTCTATCTCCTCTTTGTATCGTGTATCAAAATTTTCATCAATTGAATCGATACGATTGACAATTGTATAATCTTGCAATACTCTCTCTATTTTTGCTTTATCGGATTGATGCTTGATCAATCCCCTTAAGATATACTTTTTGCCATCTCTCTCTACCTCTAATCCATAAACTGAGAAGTTTAACTGTGTTGCAATGATCTTTTCAATACGCTCTTGCGGCTTGGCTTGAACGCTATTATAGGCATATACTCCAATACTAAGTGCTATCAGTGTGATGATGCCTTTAAATATAGTACTCTTTTTGAGTGTTAACCAAACTCTCATCAGATAGTGTTGCATCATTCTACCCATCATAGGTGCTAACAGATCACTGAGTTGCTTTTTTTGTGGAATATGCTCTTCAAGAGAGCGAATCAAGGCATTAAGAAGAAGTTTTTGTTTATACCTATCTTCATCTTTAATCTCCTCTACCAACCCTTTGGCAATAATAGGTTGAAGCGTCTCATAGAGTCTATCGTTATCGTTCTCAACACTTTTTGCAAGAATATCAGTAATGATTTTTGAGAGTTCCCGTGTTAAAACTTTTGGTTCTTGTCTATACTCAAGGGTTTGAATCGTTCGATTCATCTCTTTTAATTTTTTCAATTCATCATCTAGTAATAGATGTTTAAATCGCATATAGTCATTACTCATCTAGGCTCTCTTTTTGCTAATACAGATCTTGGGAGTGTTTTCAAAGGCACTCTTTTCAATCTCAATAGAGTATTCAAAGAAAAATTCGGCTAAAGAGGCTTTGGATACCATTTTGCTATTATAATCTTTTTGAAGTAACTTCAATCCTTTGTTAAATTGATTTCTTAGTTGTGTAAACTCTTCTTTGTTTCTCTTTTGATCCTGTGCAATTTTTTCTCGTAATGAGGTAAATTCAGAGGTACGAAGTCTATCTTTCTCTTCAAGATAACTGTTTAATGTATCTTTGATATACTTGTATTGATCTTGATCCTCATACTCTTGAAACTTACTTTGCACAAAGTGAGAGAGCTGAGTAATCTTTTTGGCATGATTGTGGTGATGTTTTTCAATTGAGTCGAGTCGTTCTTGCAGTTCGTTGATGCGTTGATAGAGATCTTGGATCACTTCACCCATTAACAGGGTACGCATCTGTTCCATAGTATGATTATTCATAGGAGAAAATCCTTGAGAAAAGAGATGTAAAATAGAAATTGCTACCACAAAGTAATTAATATTATGAAAAAAAGAGAAATATAAATAGAATGGGTAGTAGTTATTAAGAATATTTAAAATTATAGCATAGAGTTATTAAGATGTAGATTAAAACCTATGGCTATTTTACTCTAATAAATGAAAAAGCAATAACACCAACCGTATCAGCGATAAAATCACCCCAATCGAGCGTACGATTGGGATTAAAGGCTTGGCTTATCTCCTCTAGTCCTGCAAATGTCAATACGATAATTGCACCCAGTTGCAGATTAAACTTCCAAAATTTGATGGATTTAAATTTCAATGAGTAGTTTAACAACATCGCCATCACCCCAAACAAAATAGCATGAGCCATCTTATCTGAATAAGGAACGATTTTGAGAAAAACAAAAAACGAACTTTGTGGTGCAGTGTTTGCCATATAGATAATAAAAACTATAAGAACAAAAAAGAGTGCTGTTAGAATGTGTCGGTGATTCATATAAAAAACGCCAACAATATGACACCAAACAAGATACGATAGATCCCAAATGCCACAAAGGTAAAGCGTGCTAAAAAGGCTAAAAAGAGCTTGATGGTAATATAGGCTACTACAAAAGCCACCACAAACCCAACAATAAAGGGAATATAGTCAATACCCACAAAATCTTGATAGTGTTTAAGCAGATCATACCCACTCACCGCCCCCATCACAGGAATAGCCAGCAAAAACGAAAACTCCGCTGAGCTTTTGCGATCCATCTTAAGCAGTAATCCTCCAATAATCGTCGCCCCTGCCCTGCTCGTACCAGGGATGAGTGAAAAGAGCTGAGCAATCCCAATCCAAAGGGCTTGCTTATAGCTAAGCTCATCCACCGAAGTGATATGGGCTTCCTCTTCGTTATAATATTTTTCTACAATCAAAAAGATAATACCGCCCACAATAAACATCACCGCTACCACTTCGAGTGAAAAGAGCATTTTGATATAATCTTTTAGAAGATAGCCAATGATAGCAAGAGGCAAAAAGGCAACCATGATCTTTTGCCACAATACAATTTTGGAGGGTTTGATCTTATCACGGTAGAGAATCATCACCGCCAAAATAGCAGCAAACTGAATAATCACCTCATAGGCGGTGTTGATCTTGTCTTGCTCTATCCCCATAAACTCACTAGCTACAATCATATGCCCTGTAGAGGAGATAGGCAAAAACTCTGTAAAGCCCTCGATAATACCAATAATAATGGCTTGAAAAATATCCATACACAACCCTCAAATAAAAATCACCGCCATTATATCCAATATCGTATAACAACCACTTACCTAGATTTCCATAAGCTCCCGTTGTTCAACCCAAAATCGCTGAGCTAGCAAGCCCATCCTACACCTTGACCATCTTCCTACGCATATAGGCTATCCTACTTTGCAAGGGTAAATTTTTGGGGCAGTGGTCTTCACACCCCATCAGTCCCATACAGCCAAATATCCCATCATCATCTCCGATGATCTCATAAAACTCCTCATCGCTTCGGGTATCGTGGGGATCAATGGCAAAACGTGCCACACGATTAAGCCCCACAGCTCCTACAAAGTCGGGTCGCATCACTTTGGTGGCACAACTTGCCAAGCAGATTCCACACTCAATACAGCGATCCAGCTCAAAGACCTCATCAGAAATCCCAGGCTCTACAGGCTTTTCAATCTTGGAGATATCTTGAGGGTCATTGTTAACTATCCACCCCTCTACCCGCTTGGTCACCTCATTCATCATACTGCCTGTATTGACCGAGAGGTCTTTGAGATGCTTAAAGGTAGGCAGTGGCAAGAGTGTGATCTTGCCATCTTCAAACTCACTTGTGAGGGTCTTACAGGCAAGTCGGGGTTTACCATTGACCACCATCCCACAGCTCCCGCAGATCCCTGCACGACAGACAAAATCAAAGCTTAGATCATGATCGACCGAAGAGTAGAGCTGAATGAGTGCAATATAGAGCGTCATTCCAGGTCGTTCGATCATCGTGTAGTCTTGATAGCGTGGGGTTGAGTTGGGGTTATTGGGGTCGTGTCGAAAGATTGTGAGGGTAATCTCTCGTCCGCCATTTTCATAGGTTCTATTCATAGTCCACTCCTACACGTTGGTTTTTATCTTTGTAGTTTAGAGGCAGTTCATAGGGCATAAGTTGCTCTTGAATCTCAAATCTATCTGCCTCTTGGTTAGCATTTTTGATCGCTTCAATCTCCTCTTCTCGCTCTTTGCTCTTGGGGTTTTCGATGATGGAGTCTTTGCGTCCATAGCCTCTAAAGGCAGGGGCTATCTCCATACTCTCAATATCAATCGCTTCGTAGCTCAGTGTGGGCATGGTGGCATTGGGGTCTTCCCAAGTCGTGATGGTACGTTTGAGCCAATTAAGATCATCGCGTTTGGTGTAATCCTCTCGGTAGTGAGCCCCTCTACTCTCGGTTCGCTCCAATGCCCCTTTGGCAGCACAGAGAGCCAGTTTGATCATCTTAGGCACACGGTAGGCTTCGTTGAGTTCAGGGTTATTGCCCCGAATCTTGGAGCGTACATTGATCTGTTTGGTCATCTTAAGCAACTCTTCCAAACGCTTGAGTGCTTTGGCAAGCTCCTCACCGTTTCTAAAGATCCCCACCTCCTCTTGCATGATGTTACGCATCTCATCTTTGATATCAAAGATATTCTCACTGCCATCATAGGCTAATATCTCATCAAGATAGTTTGATTCTTTTTGCATAAACTTCTCAATAACCGAGGTGTTGGCACTCAGGTGCGTCTCTTTGCAATAGGTCGCAAAATACTCTCCTACAATCATCCCCGATACCACTGCTTCACTGACCGAATTACCCCCAAGGCGGTTAAAGCCGTGCAGATCCCAGCACGCCGCTTCGCCTGCGGCAAAGAGTCCATCAAGCGTCGTACTCTCGCCTGTGGGCTTGGTACGAACCCCTCCCATGGAGTAGTGTTGCATGGGCAATACGGGCATCCACCCTTTTTCACCCTCGTCAGCAGGGTCGATACCGTTAAAGGTCTTGGATATATCTTGAACATCGCGTAGATTCTTTTCAATATGCTCTCTTCCCAAAATAGAGATATCCAGCCAAAGATGATCACCGTAGGGAGATTTGACCCCCTTGCCCGCTCGAATATGCTCGATCATTCGACGACTGACCACATCACGAGATGCCAACTCCTTTTTCTCAGGTTCATAATCGGGCATAAAACGGTATCCATCTTTGTCACGCAGTATTCCGCCATCCCCACGACACCCCTCAGTCAGTAAGATTCCAGATGGTACAATGGGGGTTGGGTGAAACTGCACCGCTTCCATATTCCCAAGCTGAGCAATACCCGTTTCAAGAGCAATAGCCACCCCTACCCCTTTACAGATCGTAGCGTTGGTTGATTGTTTGTAGATTCGCCCGTATCCACCTGTTGCAATCATCGTCCCTTTGGCAACATAGGCAATCAATTCACCATTAACCAGATCACGGGCGACGACACCAATGGCTTTTTTGTTATCGTGGATAATTGATATCGCCTCTTTGCGGTCATGGATCTGCACATCACGACGCAGTGCCTCATTGGCTACGGCATAGAGCATGGTGTGTCCTGTGGCATCAGAGGTAAAGCAGGTTCGCCACTTTTTGGTCCCTCCAAAGTCACGGGCGTTGATGAGTCCATGAGCATCGTCTCGCTCTTTAATGGTCTCTTTTTTACCATTCATCACCACTTCACGTTCACCGCGTGTAATACGGCTCCACGGCACACCCCAGTTGGCAAGTTCACGAATCGCCTTGGGTGCGGTGGTAACAAACATCCTTGCTACATCTTGGTCACACCCCCAGTCACTCCCTTTGACGGTGTCCATAAAGTGCACATCTTCATTATCCCCTGCACCCATAATAGAGTTACCCAAAGAGGCTTGCATTCCTCCTTGAGCAGCAGCGGAATGGGATCGTTTGACAGGCACCATGCTTAGCACAATGGTATCAAGCCCTTTATCTTTGGTTGCAATGGCACTACGCAAACCTGCTAAACCACCCCCAACAATGAGGGCATCACTGTATACTATCTTCATTATTTACGCTCCATCGTGTATCGTTTTCCATACTCATCTTGATGCTCATACCCTATCTTCATATAGGCTCCTAGTGAAAAGAGTCCAACAACTAGATAAAAAATCGTTGCAATTTTGATCACTATCTTCGATGTGCTTCGATCAAACCACCCCCATTTAAGAATCAACCGATAGATTCCAATAGCTGCGTGGAGTACGACTGAAACCAAAAGCAGTAGGTAGAGCGGCCACATCACATCAGAGTAGACCCTATCAGCCGAAGCAAAAGGACCAATATTTTGGGGTTGGGTCATCATAATGTAGAGATGCACCGAACCCAAAAAGAACATCATAAAGCCTGTGGTAATTTGAATAAACCAAAAGTTGGTATCTTCATGCTTGATAAGCTTGGCATGGGTACGGTAGGCAAAATACTCACGGTACGATGAAGGAAACTTTCGCATCGCCACAAAAGCATGGAGTATAAAGACCACAAAGATGATAAAAGCTAGAACTGCAATCACCAGTGGCTCACCCCCTTCAAATATAAAGTCTAGCTCAAAGGCTTTGGTAAGAGCGTGCATGGCATCTTTGCCAAGGAGTATGGACGATTCAAAAAGAATATGAAACGTTATAAAAAGAGCCAATACTGCCCCTGTCAGACTTTGAATAAAATCAAGACGAGCGGGAATTGTACTCTTTTTTTTGTTTTTATCGCGTTTAGTAAGTAGTTCAATGAGATTATCTTTTAGCAAGTCAAATCCTTATCATAAGATTAGGTAATTTTAACATAAATTGTTTAAGGAGTTGTTGGGTTATTTAAAATTCCAGCAATTCTAACTGAAATTAAAAACATGGGATTTAACATTGGACTACGACAAGATTATTGACTACTGCTCTCTTCGATTTCAGATTGAATTTGTCTTTAGAGACTCTAAACAATTTTGAAAAAGTGTAGCATAGAATTGATTATGTGTTGTTATTGTCACTTATTGATGAAGAGATAGATAAAAGAGTTAACAAGGTTGCATATGATCCATCTGCATCTGGACTTAGGTCTCCAATCATGCGCTCTATAGATTCAATCTCCCCCTTATCATTAAAGACAATCTTATCTAGAACACGTTTACCCGAGGCATAATAAACGAATTGACTCACCAATAGTTTTTTCATTAGATCAATTCCTTGCCACTCAAGATGTTCTTGTGCTTCTTCTATATCTACTACAACTCCTGAAAATTCGGGTACTTGACTTTGAATAGATGATAGGATGGATTGAATACCACTATCTTCAACTGGTATTTGATTGTCATATTGAGCCAAAGCAATTTTAAGAGGTTCTAAAATCTTTTATATCATAAATTTTTATTCTTATTCAAATATAAACTATTGATTAATCTATATTTTAGAATAATTTATGACACATATTAGAGATGTTGCAATATCAATTAAGAGGGCGTTGGGATTAGAGAGAAGCAAGACGAAGTATAGAGAAACCAATCTTTGGGATTACTCTACTCCTTCGCTACAGCTCTAAAAGAGTCTTCTACTCATCCAGATACGCTGGTGTTGCTAATTCTACCTTTTTGCCTTTTTGTTCTAGTACAATGACGGTAATCTCATCACCTACTCTGTAGAGCTCTTCAAGGTTATTGACACGGTGCTTGGCTACCTTTGAGATATGTAATAGGGCATCAAAGCCATCGGGCATCTCGATAAACATTCCAAAATCAACAATCTTTTTGATCTTACCCATATACTCTTTATTGATCTCATAGGTCGATTGTTTCTTTGGCTCTGTGGAGAGTATATTTTGAATATGTTCTTTAGCTCCTATGACACTGTTTTGGCTTGCACCACTGACCTTGACACCACCCACATCACGTTTGATATCGATAGCCACATCAAATTTTTCAATGATCTCACGAATGGTCGAACCAGCTTTTCCAATTACCTCTGCAATTCTACTTGGATCAATATGGAAAAACTCTGTTGAAGGAAGTGCGTCACTTTTGATAATATTAGCACTAGCATCTTCCATCTTCTCTAAGATATGCCCTTTGGCACTGCGTGCTTGTGTCAATACATCTTTGAGAATATCAAGCTTAATACCCCCTACTTTGATATCAAGTTGTAGGGCGTTAATACCGTATCGTGTTCCACAGATCTTAAAATCCATATCTCCATCATGATCTTCAAGCCCCATAATATCGGTAAGTACAGCGTATCGATCGCCATCTACTACCACACCCATAGCAACACCTGCTACCAATGTTGCACAATCGACCTGAGCAGCACGCAGTGCCAATGATCCACCGCATACCGTTGCCATAGACGAAGAGCCGTTACTCTCTAAGACTTCAGATACAATCCGCACACTGCCATCATAATCCATATCAAAAGCGGACTCCAAAGCTCTTTTGGCAAGATTTCCATGCCCTAGCTCTCTTCGTCCTGGTGCTCCTTGATACTTGGCTTCTCCTACACTAAAGCCAGGGAAGTTGTAGTGAACCATCAACTTCTCATACTGTGTTTGAGGGTTGGTGATAAGCTCATACGACTGTGCATCTTTGTTATCTCCAAGAGTAGCTGAGACAAGCACCTGTGTCTGCCCTCGTGTAAAGAGGCACGAACCGTGTACATTTGGTAAGATATTGGTTGAGATGGATATATCACGCACCTCATCAAGCTTTCTCCCATCGGCTCTAATATTATCATCTAAGATAAGGCTTCGTACAATCTTGGCTTTATATTTTTCGACAACATTTCGTACTACTTTTTTATCTTCAATCTCATACTTTTCCATCACAGCAAGGATTACTTTTTTAAGCTCCATACTACGCTCGCTCTTTGCCATATGGCGAACGGCTGCTTTGATATCCTCTGAAAAATTCTCTACAACTTTATCATAGAGTTCATGGTCAAAGCTCTCATCGGCTAGTGGCAAGTCAAGTTTGGTTTTAACCACACTTTTAAAGTTATCTTTGAATTTATCCGTAGCCACTTCAATAGCACGTGAAGCGTAGGCGATAATATCGACAAGCTCTTCAGGTGGAAGCTCATTGACCTCTTGATGCTCAATGGCAAGCGGCATTGCTCCCGAAATGGGGTCTACCATGCCTACCTCTTCTACATCAAGCTTTTTACTCCCCATGGTACGCATCTCAATCATCATAATATCTTTATCTTTACCCACTACAAGTAAATCAAGCGTACTTTTATCAAGCTCAGAATTTGTAGGATTGAGGATAATCTCATCTTCTACTTTTCCAATTCTTACCGCACCTACAGAACTACTGACAGGAATATCGGATGTAAAAAGTGTTGCATTAGCTGTATGGAGTGCAGCTACTTGCATATCTACCTCAGGGTCAGCACTCACAACCATGATTGTTAAAACAATCTCGTAATTAAATCCCTTGGGGAAAAGTGGACGAATAGAGCGATCTACAATTCGAGCCGTAAGTGTTTCAAAGTCTGAGGGTTTTGTCTCACGCTTGATAAACCCACCAGGGATCTTAGCTACTGCGTAAGATTTTTCAATATACTGAACCGTTAATGGCAAAAAGTCCTCATCAAGCAGCTTCTCTTCAATAGCAATTGCACCAATGAGTACCGCATTACCACAGCGATAGAGTACCGCTCCACTGGCTTGTTTTGCTATCTCACCAAACTCATATATCTCTTCTAAATTATTTACATCAATCTTAATGATCTCTTTTTGCATTAACCAAATCCTTCATCTTTAGACCTCTAAAAAGTCTTTTGTTTTTTTAATAGTGTCATTGTAACAAAAAAATACTCTTATATAGCCAAAGTTAAGAGATAAATAGAGCCTTATAGGTCTCTATTGCTTATGTGCAAAGGCTATAAACTCATCGATTCGCATCGGTTTGGCAAAGTAGTAGCCTTGAATATCATCAACTCCCATCAGTTTGAGCGTCTGATACTCCCCTTTGGTCTCTACACCCTCAGCTGTGGTTTCAAGTTTGAGTGTTTTAGCAAGTGGTACAATAGCGTTTTTAACAATATTAAAAGCTCCACCTTTGTCAATATCAATCACAAAAGAGCGATCGATTTTGAGTCGATTGACGGGGAGTTGTTGTAGATAGCTAAGCGATGAGTAGCCCGTTCCAAAATCATCAATGGCAATATGAATCCCTGCCTTTTGCAAAGCATGAAGTGTCTCAAGCATATCGGTATCGTTATCGGCAATAATACGCTCGGTCAGTTCAAACTCCATATTTTTGGGGTCAATCTGCGTTATCTCAATAATCTCTTGGACACGATCCAAAAAACCTTTGGATGTAAACTGATTGGAAGCGATATTGATACTCATCTGCTCGATCTCAATACCCGCTGCACGCATCTTCAAAAAGTCTCGACACGACTGCTCGATAATCCAATATCCTAATTCAATAATCAAACCGCTATCTTCTGCAATACCAATAAACTTATCGGGAGGCATAAAGCCTAGCTTTTTACTCTCCCATCGTATCAGTGACTCTGCACCTTTGATGCTTTTGCCATCTTTGGTGGCAATTTTAGGCTGATAGAGCAAGAAAAATTCACCGCAGCCCTCATTAATAGCTTTATGAATCCCTTCAAAAATCGCTTTACGTTCATGAATCTGAGCTGAGTACTCCTCAGCATAGATTGTAAATTTATTTTTTCCCTGCTCTTTGGATTTGTACAGAGCAATATCCGCCTCTTTATAAAGAGTAGTTACATCAACTTGTGGGCTATCGGTAATGACGATACCACTACTGATGGTGACTTGTAGATAGTGATGATCAACCGTAAAGGGTTCATCAAAGAGTCCATGAAGTTGATGAATAAAGCTATAAATTCTATCATAGGTATCAATATCTGAGAGAATAATCATAAACTCATCTCCACCAATACGCGAAAGATACCCCTTGTCTCCTACCAAAGATGTAAGCCTTTGGGCAATCTGTACCAAAAGATGATCCCCAATATCGTGCCCAACTGTATCATTGATCTCTTTAAAATTATCCACATCACAAAAGACCAAAGCAAGAGAGTGATCTTTCTTCGTTGTAACGATCTTTTCATTGAGAATATTATTAAAGTAGTATCGGTTATAGAGCCCTGTCAAAGAGTCATGTTCGGCAATGTATTGAAGCTCCCGCTCTTTGGCTTCAATACCAGCAGCAAGATGGTCAATATTTTTGGCAATCTTATCAAACTCATCATCGTTGCTGGGAATTTGCAGGTAGTCAAACTCTCTATTTTTAATATGCTCAATATTGCTCATTAAAATCCCTATGGGTTTGAGCAGTACAAAACGATAAAAGCTATACATAAGCGTAAACAAAAGAATTGCAATAGCGATAAAGAGCAGTATAAATTGATCAATACGAGTCGTAATGGTAGTGAGTAGATCCCTGTTTTCATTCTCTAAATAGCCATAACAGTAGGAGATGCTAGATGCAAAAACAATAACAAAAGTAACAACACTAAAAACTATAAACTTGGTACTAAATTTTAGCTGTGTCTTTATCAAAATATAGGCTCTGCTCTCTGGGGTTTAATTTTAACATATTCTACAAATATTTGGCTGTAGGTTTGATAAATAATGACCATTATCACTCCTAAAACAAAAAGGTTTTTAACAATAATCAATTATTTTACTCAACAAGCAAGCAACTCATTCAGCTTTGCAACTCATCAAAATGGTATAATATCTATAAAAAAATGGAGCATTGATTGCAATACCTAATAGAGTTTATCACCCATCAAGATATTACCCAAACCAAAATTTTTAAACAACTCAAATGCAACCTAGAAGAGGCGTTGATCCTCAAATACATTACCCAAAAGTATATTAGCGGATTTGAGGATATCTCTGTATTGGAGATACTTCAAGAGAACTTTAAAAGCCGAAGTTATGATTACCTTGAGCACCTTCCTACCATCAAAAATCTTATCGATCTAGGGTGGCTGACTCAAAGTGATTTTGGAATGCTCAAGAGTCAAGATAATCTACACTTGGAGATTTTGGTCAACTCTGTAACTCCTAGTGCCATTTTACTTAAACTACTTGAAGAGGGCACACTCGAAATTGCCCTGCCCGATATCAAGCCCTATACTGATCATTTGGAGTATCTACAAGATAAGTTTGATTTGATTGAGCTTTTTGGTAAAATTGCTTCTTATCGTCACAATTTTAAAGAGAACTCCATAAACCGCCTTCAAAACAAAATCACACTCCTCTCATCTCGTATCGAAGAGCGTATCAAGGCAACCGAAGAACCCATTGTAGTCGAAGAGTTTTTTGCCAAAAATGAGTTTGATGAGAACCAAAAGATCATCTTTTTAGCCCTGCTCAAAGAGGAGTACAGCGGAGGTGAAGGCAAATTTAGAGATATGAACTCGCTTATTGATCTTATCTCCAATGATGATTATGAGCGTATCAAAAACAGAGCCCTGCTTGAAGAGGGTTCGAAGCTCATCACCGATAACATCATCGATTACGAAGAGGTACTTACTCCCTTTGGTGGAATTAGCCGATCATTTTATATCCAAGATGATATTATGCAGCAGATCATCCACCCCAACAAAAAGAAAAAGGTAAGCAAACTTAAACTCGATATGCTTGTCAAAGAGCAAGAGATATTTGAGTATCTCCAACCCAAAACCACCCTAGAGGATGTAGTACTCCACGATGAGACACGCAAGGTATTGGAGACCCTTCAAAAACAAGTCGACAAAGAGGTCTTTAAGAAGCTACGCGAATGGGGGATCAAAGACAGCAACAAACGCACCATCGATGCCAAGATTATCTTTTATGGTGTACCAGGTACGGGTAAGACGATGACAGCCATGAGCCTAGCAAAGACCCTTAAAAAACCCATTCTTAGCTTTGATTGCTCTAAAATTCTCTCTATGTATGTAGGAGAGAGTGAAAAAAACGTGCGTAAGATCTTTGATGATTTTAAAGAGCTCTCCTCCCAAGCTAAAGTTGATCCTATTTTGCTGCTCAATGAAGCCGATCAGTTTTTAAGTGCTCGTAGTGAAGGAGCAGGAAGCAGTGCCGATAAGATGCACAATCAGATGCAAAATATCTTTTTGGAACAGATAGAGAAGTTTGAAGGTATATTGATTGCTACAACTAATCTACTTGATAATATTGACAAAGCCTTCTCAAGACGCTTTAACTACAAAGTAGAGTTTAAAAAGCCCGAGATTAAACAACGCATTCGATTATGGCAACTGATGCTTCCTGAAAGTGCCGATTATGAAGAGGGCTTTAATATGGAAACACTCGCCAAATACGAGCTAACTGGTGGACAGATTAATCTAATTATCAAAAACTCTGCCTACAAAGTTGCCGTGCGTGAAGAGAGTATCTTTGGTATGAGTGATTTTATAGATGAGATAGCCAAAGAGCTAGGGAGTAATTTTGATAAAACTATCAGTATGGGGTTTAAGATATGAGTGAAACAACGATTATATTGATGCTCAGTGTCTCGACACTGCTTGGAGCATTGGGACTCATTGCCCTCATTTGGGGCGTAAAAACAGGACAGTTTGATGACCAAAACCGATTTATCGATGGAGCTCGCTACGATAATGAAGAGGACTACAAAGATGCGGTGATGATGGAGGAGAAGCAAAAGGCACGTAAAAAAAGAAAACAAGAGGAGAAAAAGGCAAACTATATGCCACCTGATTAAATCCAAAATCTTGGCTCTTTCTAAAAAAGTGTGGGTAACCCTGCACCTAAATATCTTTAAACCTAGCATTAACTCGTGAAAAGTCAAGCTTTCCAGTGAGGAAATAGACAATAATCTTGTAGTTTTTGAATGTATACTACCCCAAGAAAACCAAACAAGCAATTTGAAAGCTTAATTCCAAAATTGATAAAATTATGGAGATAATGAAAGGGGTAAAGTAATGAGTAGAAAAAGAACGATTTATAGTACAGAGTTTAAAACAAAAGTTGTCCTTGAAGCAATCAAAGGTGATAAGACAATAAATGAGATAGCTAGTGAGCATAATGTCACACCCAAAAATATACAAAACTGGAAAGCTAAATTTTTAGC